>ERZ887851.331-NODE-331-length-48283-cov-25.067347_pt1 | contig 48283 bp, 45 predicted proteins | sample MGYA00521100_ERZ887851 | MGnify/ENA primary metagenome ERZ887851 (study PRJEB32303, sample SAMEA104408602) | aquatic metagenome | biome: Brackish water; feature: Pelagic; material: water | place: Baltic Sea | collected 2014-06-06T16:11:00 | depth 11,444 m ... | reverse complement strand
AGTGATTTTAATCGTTCACTTCAAAAATGTAGAAATTTTATGACAAATCTTATTATTTATACACTCAAAAAAACAAATGTCTCACTTGTTATTAGAGAATTTCGTCATATATTTGCACTCTCAAATTGAGTTTTTGAGATTTTAATGGCCCGTTCGTCTAGTGGTTAGGACGCCAGGTTTTCATCCTGGTAACAGGGGTTCGATTCCCCTACGGGCTACTTGTATTGGCCCATTCGTCTAGTGGTTAGGACGCCAGGTTTTCATCCTGGTAACAGGAGTTCGATTCTCCTATGGGCTACAGTTTTGAATTAAAATATGAACTTAAATAAATAAAATGGCAAATCATAAATCAGCGATTAAACGAATTAGATCGAATGAAAAAAGAAGGGTGTTGAACAAGTATCAACACAAAACCACGCGTAATGCGATGAAAACCTTAAAAGAAACAGCAAAAAAAGCGGATGCAGTTAAATTACTGCCGGCGGTATTCAATATGATTGATAAATTAGCGAAAAAGAATATTATTCACGATAACAAAGCGTCAAACCTTAAATCTGGTTTGCAAATGCATGTAAACGGACTATAGTTCTATTCTTTTTAAGAATTTTAAAAGGGGCTTCAGGGCCCCTTTTTTTATTAAGTTTGTTTTGAAATGAGACTGATTCTATTATTAATTTCTTTTTTTGCTTACTTCGGAGTGAGGTCGCAAATCGGTTTTTCTGAATATTCTTCTGATACACTTTTAAGTGATTTTCGCACATTTGGTTCAATGAGTTCAAATAATGAAGGGCTTGGAGTGTTGGATCAATCATTTATTTCAATTGAGAACCCACATTTTTTTTTATCAAGTGAAATCTCGCGACCATTAGGATCAACCATTGATCAGATTCATTTCAATAAGAGACACATTAAACAAGAGATAAGTGCATTGCCTCATATTGGCTTTGGGTATATTTTTGGAAGCCAAGGGGCACAACGTGTTTCATTTAGATACGGACAGGTGTTACCTAATAATTGGGTTGTAAATACCCAAATCAATACCAACAAACTCGAAGGTTTTTTTAGAAATACAGCATATTCTCAATCTCATTATGGGTTTTCACTTTCAAAGCAGTCTGATACATATGGCTTGTTAATTAGCGGGGAAACGAATAAAATAGAAAGAGAGTGGAGTGGAGGAGTCTTAAATGATTCACTATTGGATTTTTTCGCCCCTCAGTTTATTCCTGTCCTTAAAGAAAGTTGTAACTCTACTATAAAAGGTTTTAATGCGGCTATAGGTAGTTATTTGGTTCTCATTAATAATGATAAGTTTCGTTTAAATTATATAAATGAGTCATCTGTGTTTGGTTTAAACAGACTATTCAATGAAACAGATACTTTGATTGGTATTTATGAAAATACAAATTTTGATACATTGGTTTCGAGAGATCAATTTCAACAAAGCACATTGGACCATTTTTCTGGTTTGAGGATGAATTCAAGTAATTCTCAATATAGTATAGGAGTAAAAGCCAGTTATTGGAATTATCGGAATATGGGACTTTTTAGGGATACATTGGAACTAGATGTTGAACACAAGTTTAAACTTAATTGGAAGCAATTTAAGTTTAATCACTCTGCCTCCTATAATGTTTTAGGCGCTTTTCGAAACTGGAAAATGAGGCAAGTAATCTCTTTCAAGCAGGATAATATTGGTTTAAACCGTTTCATAAGCTATCAGTTCAATAATAGTCTAGTTAAAAACATACCTCAGGTTTATCAGCGATTTTATGTATCTAATAATACAGCATATAATAACTCCAACATGAATTTGGAATCTAGTTATACACAAGAATTGAGTGCAAGATTCCATCAAACCTTGGACACAAATCACTTATTGAATATTTCACTTTCATATGGATTGGGAATTCAACGAGGCATCTATTATTTTGATTCTCAAAGTTTAAATTGGGAGAACAATAGTTCATTAAGTGACAATAATATTCACCAACTCAAATTTGCCATTGCTTACCAAAAGAATCATCTTAATATTCGTCAATCATATCAATACACCCAATTGAATAATCAAACATTAATTATTCCTCGTCATTATCTATATGGCTCAATAGATTATAAAATGGGTGTCTTCAAGGACAAGAAGATGGAGCTGACTTTTGGCCTAACTTATTCCTTGAGTTCAAAAACAAATATCATTCCTGTTATTGAAAATATGGGGGTTTATGATTTCTTGAATATCGATATAAATAATATTCAAAACAGCATATTTAATTTAGGAGCTTATACATCCATAGAAATTGAAACCTTTAGGTTTTTTCTGAAAGTTAATAATTTAGGTTATTTGTGGAATGACCTACAATGGAATTATGTTGAAGGTTTATATCTACCTGAAGTAGCCGTTCGTGTTGGAATTACTTGGGATTTCTGGAACTAATCTGTATTAAGATTAGCCATTTATTACTTCTAGCATTTTTGCGCCAATCTGAGCTGGTGAATCAACCACATGTATGCCACATTCTCTCATGATTCGTTTTTTGGCTTCGGCAGTGTCGTCAGTGCCTCCTACAATTGCTCCAGCATGCCCCATTGTTCGCCCTTTAGGTGCTGTTTCTCCCGCAATAAAGCCAACTACTGGTTTGGTTCCGTTTTCTTTTACCCATTTGGCAGCATTGGCTTCTAGGTTTCCTCCTATCTCACCAATCATAACGATTCCGTCTGTATCTGGATCGTTCATTAATAGTTCAACAGCTTCTTTTGTTGTTGTTCCAATAATAGGATCACCACCAATACCAATTGCTGTGGTAATTCCCAAACCGGCTTTAGCAACTTGATCAGCAGCTTCATAGGTTAAAGTTCCCGATTTAGAGACAATACCTATTTTACCTTTCTCAAAAACAAATCCAGGCATGATTCCAACTTTGGCCTCATCCGCAGTAATTACTCCGGGACAGTTAGGTCCAATCAATCGACAATCGAAATTATCTATGTATGCTTTAGCTTTGACCATGTCATTCACAGGTATTCCTTCGGTAATACAAACAATCACCTTGATACCTGCTTCTGCAGCTTCCATGATCGCATCTGCAGCAAAAGCTGGTGGTACAAAAATGATTGAAACATCTGCGTTTGTTTTGGTGACAGCTTCGGAAACAGAGTTAAATACTGGTTTATCTAAATGAGTTTGGCCACCTTTTCCAGGAGTAACTCCACCCACGACATTGGTTCCATATTCAATCATTTGACTGGCATGAAATGTTCCTTCGCTTCCTGTAAAACCTTGAACAATAATTTTTGAATTTTTGTTGACTAGTACACTCATTTAGACTTTGTTTTGGGGTCAAAAATAATCAATGACAGATGAATAGCAATAGCAATTGAATTATTTTATTAGGATTTATGAGAATTTAAAATTTAGAGATGGTTTTCTATATCTGAAATCCTATTTAAAGTTTAATGCCTTCGATAATATATCCTTGCTTTGATAGAAGTTCAATCAATCCTTCACTTCCACACAAATGAGCCGCGCCAACGGCCAAAAATACACTTTGATTATCAATAATAGAAACAATTTTAGACATCCAATTTAGGTTTCTATTTATAAGTAATTCTTCTCGCATCATATTCATGATATCAGATTGTGAATATGCGCAAAGTGAATCTAAATTTTGAGAATTGTATATGGTTTCCATGGTTTCAAAGTCTGTCTTACTTTGTTTAAGCTCTCTGAGTTGATTCATCAACATTTCGATTTGGATGGCGTATTCAATACTATTGAAAATATTAAGTTGTTCTTCAATAGTTTCAAGTCCAAGAGGTTTTAAATTTAAACTATCGGCTAATTTCTCAAGTTCTTCCTCATGCGATTTCGAAACAAGAGGCAAAGTGTTTTGTAGCATGAATTGCATCAACACAAAAGGCTTTGCGTTTTTAAAGTTGTTCTCAAAATTCTCTTTACTCATCAATAAGTCGCGTCCTGCCCATGTAACGAGGCTATCCCATTGTGATGCTGTACAAAAGTCTTCAATCTGTTTGCTTGAATCAAATAGTGAAGAAGGATCGATAGATTGTTCAGAGACATTTTTAATTTCCAAACACAGAGCATTACATTTTGAAAGATATTTTTCAATATCGACTGGAAAGAAAAATCTTTCTTCACTCATTACGTGCATCGTGCCGAATAAGTAAGACGTATGCTCCATACCTTCATGATTAACTGAATACAAGAGTGTGTTTTGTTGTGCAAATGGCCTCAAGGAAAATCCCAATGAGTAGATAGCCAGAAGTAATAGTATGTATTTATGCATTAAATAGTAAAAGGACTTAAGGCTAATTTAATGAATTAAGATCATCATCAGAGAAACCATCTTCAAAATCATTGAATCCAAAATCATCATCTTCGCTATTTTCAATTGATTCGGTGATCATTTGAAAGTCATCTGAAAGCTCTTTGGATTCTTCTGGGGGATTTGTACCAACAGAAAGAATAAGTTGAGGCGTATCAGGAGTATCTTCTTGGATTCCAATCAATTCAATTAGAAAAATCCACATTTTTAAAAAGTCATAAACGAGAATAAATTTCTGATCTGGATCCGACAAATGATCTCTAACTTTTGTGTCTTTCATAATTTGAACCTGAGACTCTTCTCCTTCAGTCAAATCTAGTAAACTGATCTCTTCGCCCTTATCCCAATTTTCGTTTGAAACATAAAAACTGGCCATTTGATCTCCTTTAAATTCAAATGAATTAATAATGGTTTGAAAGAAAGTTTCAAAATCTTCACCATCGGAAACGAGTATATCATGAAATATTTCCTCATTATTTTTGGAGTCTAACAGAATTCTAAATTTTAATCCAGGCATAATTATTAATACATGTTAATTGAGTGATTCTTTGATTTCTAGCCCCATTTCTCTACCAATAGTCAACATTAGAGCTTTGGCGTCATCATAGGAATTTGGAATTTCACCTTCAAGAATGGCCTCTTTTATTTTACTTTTTATAACCCCAACTTCATAACATGGGCCTAGATTAAATGATTTCATGATTTCTTCACCTTTAACAGGTGGTTGAAAATTACGAATTTTATCCTTTTCTTCAACGGCTTGAAGTTTTTCTGAAACCAATTTAAAGTTCTCTTGGTAACGCTTCACCTTAAATTCATTTTTGGAGGTGATATCAGCATTACACAATAACATGAGGTCTTCAACATCCTCACCTGCTTCATTCAATAATCGCCTTATTGCCGTATCAGTTACCGACCCTTTTACCAATGCTATTGGGCGAAGATGAAGTCTAACTAGTTTTTGAACATATTTCATTTTAGCATCCAAAGGAAGACGATGGTACTTGAATATTCGGGGCACCATTTTTGAACCCAATTCTTCGTGACCATGAAATGTCCAACCAATTTTTTTGTCAAATCTTTTCGTTGGCGGTTTAGCGATATCATGTAGTAGTGCAGACCACCTTAACCAAAGCTTATCCGAAGTTTTTGAGACATTGTCAACCACCTGAAGTGTATGCAAGAAATTGTCCTTATGGCTTTTCCCGTTAATGGTTTCAATTCCGGATAATTCAAGTAATTCTGGAAAAATATATTCAAGTAGGCCCGTTGATTTTAATAGCTTAAATCCTCTTGATGGACAAGGACTCATTAATATTTTATTAATCTCATCAGTAATTCTTTCTCGTGAAATAATTTTAATCCTTTCGGATTGATCTCGAATAGATTTTAGACATGAAATGTCAATTTTAAAGTCAAGCTGACTGGCAAACCTAATTGCTCTCAACATTCTCAATGGATCATCACTGAAGGTTTCGGAAGGATCTAAAGGAGTTCTAATTGTTCCGTTCTCAATATCTGTTTCCCCATTGAAAGGATCAATAAGCTCACCAAATGAACTGGGGTGTAGGTTTATGGCTAAGGCATTAATAGTGAAATCTCTTCTGTATTGATCATCTTTTAAAGATCCAGGAGACACTTTCGGATTTCTCGAGTCCTTTGAATAGGACTCTTTTCGAGCGGTAACAAATTCTACATCAACGTCTTTATATCTAAAATGTGCAGTCCCAAAATTTTTAAATACAGAAACTTTCTTGACGCGTAATATTTCAGCAACATTCTTGGCAAATTGAAGACCGTCACCATAAACAACTATGTCAATATCTTTTGATTTCTTTTCAAGCAATAAATCCCGAACAAATCCTCCGATAACAAAAGCAGAACCTTCATTATCTTCAAGATATTTCTTTATTACTTTAAAGACTGGATGTGATAGGTATGATGTAAAATCTCGGTGCATGGAATTACACAAAAATAACGAAACTAAATAAGGTGATACTAATTATATTATTCCGCTGATTCGTCATCATCTGAATCAAAAGAAAAAAGCCCTCCTTCAATTGGTTCGTCATCATCAAAATAACTGAAGTTTTTGCCACTTTTCTTGTGAGCAGTCATTTTTTTTGCTTTTTTGCCTCCTCCTCCTTGATCGGAATCATAACCTTTAGATTTTCCTTTAAAGGACTTCTTACGAGGTTCGTTTTTTGATTCTTCTGTTGGAGTTGAAGCCGATTGGTCTGTATTGTTATTTTGTCTCGGTGCCGAAGTGTGAGATGATCTTTGGTCTCTATTTCCAGTATTTGATGGACGAGATCGATCATTTCTGTTTTCTGCCTCTTTGACTGCTAAATGTCTATTATTAATTTCATAACCATCAAGTGCCGATATGGCATTTTTGGCTTCGTCAGTGTCAAACATTTCAACAAATGCGAACCCTCTTGGTTTACCGGTGTCTTTGTCGGTTGGTATATTTACTTTGTTTACCTTCCCATATTCTTCGAACAATTCGGTTAATTGCTCCTTGCTTACACCAAAATCTAATTTGGCAACAAAAATACTTGTCATAGAAAAAATCTGTTCTTTCTGTTTATATATTATCGCCTCGAAATTAGAACAAAAAATTTAAATAGTTGATATTCTTGGGGTTATTGATACGAAAATAATTTAAATTTTATAAGTTGGCATTAATTCCAAATTGAATAATCCTAGGTAAACCAGGTCTCAATCCTGCAGGTCTTAAAGCAACGACGTATGCTTTATTGGTCAGGTTTTGGATATTTAAATTGATAGAAATTTTTTCGTTGATGTGATATTTGAGAACACCATCAACAATGAGATATCCAGGAATGTTTTCGACCAAAGATATTTCATCATTTCCGGCCTGAGCCCTCATCGTAGAGTTGTATTTTGCATTAAGATAGAATTCAAATTTATCGTAACATAGACTTAACCTTCCTGACACTTGATGCTTGGCAAGATATGGGAATTCATATCCTTCATATACATTCCCCCAGCTTTCAAAGTCACTATCGAATGATGATGAAAATTCTGCATTGGTATAGGTATACGATAAAGTAATAGGCATTGTGAATTCACTTTTAATCTTAAACATCTTTAAAGTTTGCATTGTGGCAAAGAGTTCTACTCCCAACGTTCTTGCTGCTCCTCCATTATAAAAAGTGCCAGATCCATTTCCACCCGTTGCGGCCAAGTCATTTCCTAGTAAGTTCTTGTAATCTGTATAAAACAAGACCGTTTGAAAATTAATGTTATGGCTAAAGTGTTTTGTTCCTAACTCGTAATTAATACTTTTTTCAGGAAGTGATCCTTCAGTAACTCCTGGAGGAGCAAATCCTTTATGTATTCCTCCATAAATTGATGTTTTCGAATTTAAAGAATAATTAAATCCTATTCCTGGCACGAATACTTGAATAGCGTTTTCCTTGAAGTTTAGGTCTATTCCTTGTCTATCTGGATCAGCTTTACCATAATCAACTTCCCTCAAATCAATTTTCTCATACCGTAGCCCAGGGGTAATGTCTAAATTATTGTATTTTAAATTGTATTGAATATGGGACGCAAGGGCATATGCTGATCTTACTCGATTACTTTCAGTACCTAATTCGCCCACAGTGGTTTGAAACATGACTCCGTCGTTCATTGAATATTGATCTTGATTCTGAAAACGGTCCATTTCATCTTGATGATACCGAATTCCTACTTGTATTTCGTGGTTTATTTGACCGGTTTTAAAATTCATGTTTAGGGCACTTTGAATGCCCTGTGCATAGTAGGATCTATTATTGCCTTTAACATAAAAAGATTCTCCGGAAACGGAGGAGGTTCCGGTCAACAAGTCATAATGTCTTTGATGGTTATCGGGTGATGAAAGAATGCTACTAATACCCACCTTATTGTTCAAGCTATCTCTTACAGAACTGAGTTTGTACCAATTTCTCTGGAAATTGTTTCTGTAAAATGTAGTAACCAAGTTTAATCCTTTTCTTGGCTTTATCTTATGCGTTAAAGAAAGCTGGTTTTGCGTTGAATTCATTACGTCCATCTGAGAACCTGCATACCTTCTGTATGGACTTATTTCGAAATCATTATCGGTCAGTCCTACATAGGTTTCATTAGAAGTTTCTTGACAGTAACCAAGCTTTATTAAAACAGATTGATTAATCCTGGCATCGGCCTTTGACGTAAATTGAAGCTTCGTGATAAAGTCATTTTTGTTGAATCCTGTGTTTCCTCCATTATCTAATTTTTTAAATCCATTGGAACCATAATTAAAAGATTCAACGAGGTATCCAAAGTTACCGTGCGTATTTCCAATATATCCATGAATATTTCTTCCCCAAAAGCTTCCGCCCGTTATATTTATTTTACCTGATAGATTTTGCGGTATGGGGGTGGAAATCAAGTTTAATGCTCCTCCAGTAGTAAATGGTCCATATTTTATTTGACTGCTTCCCTTTAGAACTTCTACCGCATACATTCTTCCAGTAGTAGGAAAATAATAAGCAGAGGGAGCGCAGTAGGGGGCAGGTGCCATTAAAATACCATCTTCCATTAAAGTAATCTTACTCGATCGCGAAACTCCCGAACCTCTCAAGCCAATATTTGGACGTAAACCATAACCATCTTCTTCTTGGATATTTACTCCAGGAATTGACTTTAAAACACAATGAATATCGGAGTAATTAAATTTTTCGATTTCAAGGGGGGATATATAATAAGCAGAACCTGGTAATTTTCGTATGCCTAATTCACCACCTGTCATAGATTCGGAACCAACAAAAACCTCTGGAAGCTGTGTTATATTTTCTTGTAGTTCATAAAAAAGGTCAACAATATCTTCTCCTTTTAATTGAATGGTATCTTCAATAGTCGTATACCCCGGTGCATGAATGTTTAAATAATAGATACCATTCGTTAGATTCTCGAATTTCACATAACCTTTATCATTCGCTGTCTTATTTTGATGAAGATTCTTAATCGATACCTGACCATTTACACTTTTATTATTCGTAATAATAAATCCTGAAATAGAGTAATTATTTGTTTGGGAATACGCCATTGAAAAGAGGCAGATAAAGAGTAATGCAATGCTATTTTTCACTTTATAAATTTTTTTACAAAATTGATAAAGATGTTCAGCTTACACAATACCTTTTTTATGGTATTTTAGAATGATTCTAAATAAAGTTCAAGAAGAATGCAATAGAAGAAACATAATTCAGCATATATAATTAAAATGAGTAAATTGCAACACTCAAACTATCAAATGAACGACTTATTTATCACCGCATCTGACACATCACCCCTTGTGCACTTTAAAAATAATGGAGATATTCAAATGTCTGGGAAAATCATCCTAGACCAGAATGCTGAGTTTTGGATGCAAATTAATCAATGGATAGAAGAATTTAAATCGAATAAGCCATCTAAAACCATCGTAAATCTTCAAATTGATTATTTAAATTCTGCTTCTCTAAAAGAGTTAAATAAGTTTTTGATTTTGATTGCTTCAATAAGCAGCTCTGAATCTGACTTATACATTGGATGGCATTACAATGAGACAGATATTTATATGAGGGAGATCGGTTTTGAATTGTCCAAACAAAGTGGTTTCAAATTTCAAATGAAATTAGTTAAAGAATTCGTGTAATTTTGTTACCGAAATATGCGGCTAATAAAAAAAATACCTCACGAAAGGTTTTTAATTGAAATTCATCAATACAACCAGAAATACCTATTGAAAATAAGTCTTGATCAGTATGCTCAGACGTATAAAATTGATGAAAATCTGATAGATAATTTAAATTTTTTTGATAATCTTGTGAATTCGAAATTTTTGCATTCATGCCTAACGCGGTTTGTTTCCATGAGGAGTGATTTTATAAATGAATATAATAAGTATAAAAATGAATAAAATAGCATTTATTTTTCTCGTATCATTAATGGTGTCTTGCGGGGATTCTAATGAAAAACAAAAGGTAGTCGAGAAACCAGTGAACTTGGTATCACAAGATTCAACCGGCTTTATTATGGCTTTTTATTATAATGATAGTATCAAAACTGGATTTGAATATTATCGAAAAGCCGAAGCGAGTTTAACCGCAAAGCAATCTTCATATCAAAGTCAAATTCAAAGCAAAACTCAGAAATATCAAAATTATGTAACCAAGAAGCAAAAGGATATTCAGGCAGGCTTACTTTCTGAAAATGAAATGATGAAGGTTCAGCAAAAAGCGGGTGAAATGGAACAAGAGATTGTTCAATATCAACAAAGAGAAGGAGCTAAACTGGAGGGAGATATGATGAAGAAACTTGAAGAGATTAATAAAAAGCTCGAAGCGTTTGGAAAGATGTTTTCTGAAAAGCACGGAATAGATATTCTAATGGGCTATTCATCGGGGCAGCAAATCAATTACATACACCCTAAAATGAATGTAAGCGGTTCCTTTATTGATTTTTTAAACTCGGAGCAAAAAAAGCTTGAAGAAGATTTATAGTTATGCTAATTGCTAAAAAAAAAGAGAAAGAGAATATTGCTGAATACATTTTATATCTTTTTCAGTTAGAGGATATTATCAGGTCATTTAAATTCGATCTGGATGATCTCATGGAAGTATTTGTTCTACCCAATTTGCCAGATCGTTCTTTTGAGGGACAATATCGAAATTGGTATAGGGAAATTATAAACGAAATGAAGGGTGCCAAGCTTGATAAAAAAGGACATATTGATCGGGTAATGGAAGTATTTCGAGAGTTGGTGTTTTTGCACAATACATTACTCACGATGGATAAAGAAAGTAAATACAAAACCCTTTGTGAAGCAGCATCTGGATATATTCCAGAATATAGATCTAAATCAGACTTGAAGGAAAATCATGATATAGAAGTGATATTACATGCCATGTATATGAAACTTCAACTGAGAATAAGAGGTAAGGAAATCACTGCTGAAACCGAAGTAGCATTTGACGCAATGAGAATGCAAATCGCATTCTTAGTTCGTGAATATCATAAAATGAAGTCGGGAGATTATAATTTTATTCAGAACTGATATAATTAGGAAAAACATCGATTTTCTCAAACTGATTGGAGGACTTGTTTTTTTTCATGATGACGTGATTCAATCCATTGCTCATTACGAGGTAATCAGCTTGAAGCTTTTTGTAATACAGTAATGACTGCTCAAATACTGTTTTAGTGATTTTAACATTTGGAGCTTTACACTCCATCAATAAAAAACAATCTTGATTGGTATTAAATACAGCCAAATCCCATCTTTTGTCTAGATCTCCATATTTGATATTTTTTTCTACACTCATTAACCCCTGAGGATAGCAAAGTTCTTTAATAAAGAATGCAATTAAATGCTGTCTAACCCATTCTTCAGGAGTAAGAATGATGGCTTTTTTACGAATTAAGCAGTTTACATAAAGCTTTTCACCTTTCTGCTTAATCTGGAGTTCAGTTTTGGGAAGGTTTAACGCGACTATGGGATACATTATATTCCAGGAAGAATAAGGTTGATGTCCTTATAATTTAAATTGAAAACTTTACCAAGTACCTCATTGGTTAATATTCCTTTGTAGATGTATACGCCATTTCTAAAACCAGAATGAGATCGGATGAGATCAACAACTCCTCCTCGTTCACCCATTTCTAGAAGTAGTGGCGAAAATATGTTGGAAATGGCAAATGATGCCGTTCTCGAGACACGTGAGGCAATATTTGGAACGCAATAATGCGTTACTCCATGTTTAACAAAGGTCGGGTCATCATGATTCGTAATTCTAGAGGTTTCAAAACACCCACCTTGGTCAATACTAACATCAACAATCACAGATCCGGATTTCATTTCTTGAATCATTAATTCTGTAACTACACAAGGTGTTTTTCCAACTGAAGATCTCAAGGCTCCAATGACAATGTCTGCTCTTCTTATGGCCTTTGCAAGAACTTTTGGTTGAATAATAGAGGTGTAGACGCGCTGTCCAATATCATTTTGTAATCGACGTAATTTTGAGAGGCGATTGTCAAAAACTTTTACAGAGGCTCCTAGCCCTAAAGCTGCTCTTGTCGCAAATTCACCGACAGTGCCAGCTCCTATAATAACTACCTCAGTGGGCTGAACGCCTGCTATACCTCCCAACATCATCCCTTTACCAGAAGAAAATGAAGAAATCAATTCACCTGCAATTAGTATTGATGTATTTCCTGCTATTTCTCCGACCGTTCGAACTACTGAGAAAACGCCTTCTTCGTCTTGAATATAATCCCAGGCAATGGCTGTGATTTTTTTCTTTATCAATTTCGTTAAAACCTGTTTTGGTTGAATTGAAATTTGTAGTGCAGAAATAAAGGTTTGATTTCCAGGCATTAAATCTACTTCATCGTCTGATGGGGGAGTTACCTTGAAAACAATATTACATTCATAAATTTCTTTGCGGCTTTTACAAATTTGCGCTCCGGCTTCGCTGTAGTCGTTATCACTAAAGTTAGCACCTTCTCCGGCTTTTGATTCAACCTTGACCTCATGGCCATGCGCGACGAGTAAAGAAACGGTTTCGGGAACAAGCGCAACGCGACGCTCTTGAAAAGAGGTTTCTTTCGGTATGCCTATGAATAGACTGCCTTTTTTTCGTTCAACTTCCAGCATTTCTTCTTTGGGAAGAAAACTGCCTTTTTGAATTAATTTTTTGAGAAGTTCTGGATCAGTATTCATCAGCTATTTCGATAGTTCTAATATGATTTTCAGAAACATTAAGTCGCAACCAAATGGTATCTGATGGGAGAAAAGTACTTACTTTTTCTGGCCACTCTATAAAGATAGGATTTTTTTTGTTCAATAATTCTTCTAATCCGAGTTCAAATGCTTCTAGATCGTTCTTTATACGATAGCAATCAAGATGAAATAAATCAATTCCTTGATTCGATTGATATTCATTTATTATTGAATATGTTGGGGAACCTTGAAGTTGTTTCACGCCATGCATTAGAAGTATTTTTTGAATTAGAGTGGTTTTCCCAACACCCATTTCTCCATTAAAAGCATAGCATTTATGCTGGCTAAAAAAATCGCGGTGTTCACTTATTACATGTTCTAAACAATCAATATCAGGAACCGCTATAATCATTATAATTTAATGCCTTTAAAATCGTCAACACTTTCATTGTTCCATACGGACAAGCCTACATGTAAACCGTCAAAAGAAGCAAAAGACTGAAAATTCATCCACTCACCCAGGTTTATATATTGGGATTTATCAATTGATATTTCCATGGGAAGGTGACGGTGCCCAAAAATAAAATAATCGTAGTGTTTCATCTTTAGTTTTTCTGCACAAAATTGATAGAGCCATTCATTTTCCTTTTTGCTAAAAGTTTCATCATTTTTACCTGTATATGATCGGCTTCTTTTTGAGAAAAAATTAGCAACTGATAATGATAAAGACGGATGAACCATTGAAAATAAAAATTGGCATATTTTATTTCTAAATACTTTTTTAATGAACTTGTATCCATAATCTCCTGGACCAAGACCATCTCCATGAGAAATATAAAAAGACTTGTCGTTGATCTTTATCTCAAGTTCATTTTCAATCATAATCACACCGAGCTCTTCTGTGAAATACTTTTTCATCCACATATCGTGATTACCAAGGAAAAAATAAACCTGAATCCCAGCATCAACCATATCGGCTATTTTGGCTTGAATTCTAACAAATCCTTTTGGAACTACTTTTCTATATTCATACCAGAAATCAAAAATATCTCCAACAAGAAACAATATCTCTGCATCTTTTTGAATATGGTTTAACCAATCGATAATTTTTCTTTCTCTCTCTCTACTCTCATCGTTATTGGGTGCTCCCAAATGAAAGTCAGAGGCGAAATAGACTTTTTTATTGCTATTTAGTTCAATTAGTTTCAATGACCAAATATTTTTTCTAACTCTGCCTCTAGTGCTGGCCCTCTGAGATTCTTTTTAATGATTTCACCCTTTTTATTTAATAAAATAGTGAAGGGTACACTTCCCACTTGATACAAGCGGGATACTTTACTTTGCCATCCTCCTAAATCACTAACATGATTGGGCCAAGAAAGCTGATCTGTGGAAATAGCATCTTTCCATTTTTTCACGTCTTTGTCGAGAGAAACACTCATTACAGTGAAACCATCTTTTTTATATTTTTCATAAGTTTTTACCACATTTGGATTTTCACGTCGACAAGGACCACACCATGATGCCCAAAAATCGATTAAAACAACTTGGCCTCGAAGGTCAGAAAGTTTTATTTTTGATTTTCGATCAACTCCGAGTTCTTCAAAATCTGGTGCAACTTTTCCGATTGCTAAAGGCAAATCTTCTTCTTTCTTTTTTTTGTAAGCTTCGAACTTCTTGACATATTGTTTTACCGTTACACTATTTGGAAAAGATTTATTGATTTGATTTATTAGGGTTTCATACGAATCCGTTTCTTGCTCCATATTTACTGATCCAAGTGCCATAATTAATGCCGCTGAATTTTGATTGGATCCAACGAAGGATTTAAGTTTATTTTGGAAATTATAATATTCTTTAGCCATATAATCATTAATCTCTTTTTCTTTTTCTTTATCCTTAGAAATTACAACCATTGCAGAATCATTTTTGGCTTGCCATTTTTTGACAGTTTTATCAAACTTATTCATGGCATTTGATTCTTCAGATCCTAAAATATTACAGAACTCGTTCAGTTTACGACCATCCCCATAAATTTTAATATCATTTTTTTCTCTAACGACTAAATGCAAATCAGAGGTGCCAATTTTTGCAATATAATAATCTTGATTTGGAAGTGTAGTACTGGTATTAAAGTTCCCTTTTTTATCCAAAATTATAGTATCATAATATTTGTATTCTCCTTTGTTAAAAAGCTGTGCGATATACAAGCTATCTGTTGGAGAATTAAAAATAGAACCGGAAAGAGTGAGCTCCGCTTTTTGCGCATTGGCATTCAAAAATAAAACAATGAAAAAGACAGTTATACATTTCATAATTAAGATTTAAATATTTCTTCGAGCTTATTTTCAAGCTCTTGTCCCCTGAGGTTTACACCGATAATTTTCCCATCCGGATTTACCAAAATAGTATATGGAATTCCCTGAATATTGAATGTTGGAACAACTGAGGAGTTCCAACCTTTTAAGTCACTGACATGGTTAGGCCAAATCAGATTATCCTTTTTAATAGCTTGCTTCCATTTTGTGCCATCCTCATCCAATGAGACCGAGTAAACAGTAAAATTCTTTTTTCGGTATTTTTTATACAATTTAACCACGTTTGGATTTTCTTTTCTACAAGGACCGCACCAAGAAGCCCAAAAATCAACCAAAACATATTTTCCTTTTAAATCTGAGAGATTGAGAATTTGATTATTAGGTGTGTTTAACGAAATCTCAGGTACATCATAAAAGGCATTGTTCTCCATGTATTTCCTGAGAAAAACAGTTTGCTTTTGGAAGTTATTGGCAGGTTCACTTCCAGGATAGTTGGAATAAAAAGCATTGGCTACCTCAAAAAATATTTGAATTCGAGCTTCATTATAGTCATCCTTATCATTCATAAGGTGCATGGAATGAATAATGTTAAACGGATTTATTGCGTTTTCCTTCATGCGCTTAGAGGCATAAGAGGAAAGGTTTTCTTTTGAAAGGGGAGCATTTAATATTTCTTGGTAATTGTTTGCGTCCTCAGCCCAAGATACTCCTGAATAATTTGGTTTCGAAGTAAATTCAGCTACCGAGGTATTTAAGCTAAGCTGATCTCCATTATTCAATGTCAATTCGAGGGTATCTGATTCTTTTGAATTTAACTTTAATAGATAGTAACCAAGTCCTGGTACTTGAGTATTGAGTTTAAATGAGTCATCTTTATCAATTATTCCCTTTACAACCTGCACTTTCGTTCCTCTTGATTGAAGAAGAGGAGCCTCAAGAGAAATCTCTAAGCCTGCACCGTTTTTGATTTTTCCACTAATGACTACATCGTTAATTATTGTCTCACGTTCAATGAATACATCTGTATCTATTGATTCTCCGCATGAAACTAGACCAATTAGAAAAGTAAAAATTAAATATTTCATAATTAAATAGCATTTAGCTTTTCTCTCAAAAGAGCATTGGCGACTTTTGGGTCAGCCTTCCCTCTAGAAACTTTCATTAGCTGTCCCATAAAGAAACCTACTAGCTGTTTTTCACCATTTTTATATCGTTCAACTTCTGAAGTATTACTTCTGATGACTTCGTCAATAAACCCGGCGAGTTCTCCTTCGTTTGAAACTTGAATAATGTTAAGTCTTTCAGCAATTTCTTGCACAGATTCTTGTGATTTAAGCATTTCAGGAAATATTTTTTGAGATGCTGCTGTACTTGACACTTTACCGTCGTCAATAAGATTAATGAGCTCACTGATTTTACATGCAGGAATTGGAAAATCATCAATTTGAACTCCATTTTCATTAAGATAGGATTTGACATCTCCCATAATCCAGTTGGCTGCTGATTTATAGTTCTTGTTGTGTGTGATAATCTCCTCGAAAAATAATGCAATTTCCTTACTGTCGGTTAAATTATTCGCGTCATAAGGTGTCAGTTTATATTCTTGTACATACTTATCAAACAATTCCTTGGGTAACGCAGGCATTTCCGAACGGATTTCGGCTATTTGTTTTTCATCAACAAATAAGGGTTGTAGGTCTGGTTCAGGAAAATATCGGTAATCATTGGCTGCCTCTTTGGAGCGCATGGCAATGGTTGAATTGTCTAGAGCATCAAATCCACGTGTTTCTTGACTCAAAGTGCCGCCAGCTTCTAAGACCTCTATTTGACGAATAATTTCGTACTCAATGGCTTTTTGAACATTTCTTATTGAATTCATATTCTTGACTTCAACTTTTGTACCAAGCTTTGTGGCTCCCTTTAATCTAACCGAGATATTCGCATCACAGCGCATAGATCCTTCTTCCATGTTCCCATCACAGATTTCTAAATACCTCACCAGCTTTCTAACCTCTGTGAGATATTGATACGCGTCTGCTGAGCTTCTTAAATCGGGTTCTGTTACAATTTCTAAAAGAGGAGTTCCTGCACGATTTAAATCTACAAGTGTATCATAGATGTCAACATCATGAATACTTTTCCCCGCATCTTCCTCCATGTGAATCCGAGTAATACCAATTCGAGTTTCTTTAGCATCTTCAGATTTTAAATCAATAAATCCATTGGTGCAAATTGGAGTTTTGTCCTGTGTGATTTGATATCCTTTTGGTAAATCTGGGTAAAAATAATTTTTACGAGCAAAGAATTGGTAATCGGCAATTTCACAATTCATTGCAAGTCCAAGCTTAATAGCATATTCAACCGTTTTCTTATTCATTACCGGAAGGGTTCCCGGATGGCCAAGTGTAACAGGACTGATATTTGAATTCGGTGTCGAACCATATTCATTTACATCAGAAGAATACGCTTTGGAATTGGTCAATAGTTGAGCATGAACCTCAAGGCCAATAACAGCCTCATATTTTTCTCTTACAGTTTCGTTCATGTTATATGCGTGCAATTAATTCCCTCATAATGAGAGTCATTTTTGGCTCTTGTTTTGCAGCCACCTCTATTACATCTTGATGACTTACTTTTTGAATTTTTCCAGGAACACCTAAATCCGTGATGATTGAGATTGCAAAACAGGGTATGTTCATGTGGCGCGCTACAATAACTTCAGGAACTGTTGACATACCCACAGCGTCAGCACCAATATTAAAAACATATTTGTATTCTGCGGGTGTTTCAAGTGTTGGTCCCGTTAGTCCTGCATAGCAACCATAGGATATTTTGATGTCATTTTCTTTCGCAATATTTGAAGCTATTTCAATGAGTCTTGGGTCATAAGCGTCACTCATATCAGGGAATCTTGTTCCCAATTCATCAATATTCTTACCTATTAATGGATTGCTAGGAAAAAGGTTAATATGGTCATTTTGAATCATTATTTCTCCAATTTCAAAATCCGGATTAACACCTCCTGAGGCATTGCTAACAAATAAATTCTCAATACCCATTATTTTCATTACTCGAACGGGAAAGGTAACCTCTTGAAGCGTGTAACCCTCATAATAGTGAAACCGACCTTGCATGGCCATTACTTTTTTTCCTCCGAGTTCTCCAAATATCAGTTTTCCTGAATGGCCTTTAACAGTCGAGACTGGAAAATTAGGAATATCTTCATAGGGTATTTCATCAACAATATTTATTTCGTTAACAAGACCTCCGAGTCCAGTTCCTAGTATAATTCCAACAGATGGATTTATTCTTGTTTTAGATCTTATATAATCAGCTGATTCATTAAATTTTTCCAACATATTCTTTAATTAATGATGTAAATTCTTTTTCATTATGAACGTCAATTGAAATAGGTTGGTAATACATCGGTAATTTATTTGTATCGATATATTCCTCGAATTCCAACATTCTAACCATATCTTTTTCTGTAGTTAGAATTATCGTATGTTCACTTGCAAAGCTATTAAATTTTTGATGGATATCCTTAATGTCATCCATGGTATAACGATAATGGTCGGGGTAAGAAATCGTAGTCGTTTCATAAGTGTTTTCTATATGCGCAATTAAATTTTCATTTTTCGCAATCCCTGTCACCAATAATACGCTACTAATTTTTCTTATTTTTTCACCAAAACATTCAAAAGGCTCATAGCTTATGGAGCTATAGAAAAGAGGTTTATTGTATTTGCTTAATTTGTCTTTAATGTACGTTCTCTTATCTTGACTCATATTCTCAGGGCATCGTGTAACGAGTATACAAGATGCGCGGTTTACATTTCTTTTTGGTTCTCTTAGTCTTCCGGCGGGAAGCAAGGTGTCATCATCAAATAAATCGTTGTAAGGTGTTGTAATGATTGAAAAATCGGTTATTACCTTTCGGTGCTGATAGATATCGTCAAAAAGTAAAAATGCATTGGAATTATTCTTTTTAGCATCTAAACTGCCTAACCATCTATTTTTAGATACCAGTACATTTATCTTGTTTTTAAATCTTTTTTTGTACATCAATGGCTCGTCACCAACTTCATGGCTGAGGTGTGATTCTTTTACAAGAATATTTTGATTGGTCGATCTTTTATATCCTCGACTTAGGATATAAACGACTTGATTGTTTTCAATAAGCCATTGGGCAAGATATTGAGTAAGTGGTGTTTTTCCAGTACCTCCCATGGACAAATTCCCAATGCCGATACTTTTCCTCACTATATTGGATTTGAGAATACCAATATCGAAAAGTAGATTTCTTATAAAAATACCTATGGCATAAATCCAGGAAAATGGTAGCAAGAGGGATCTCATGCGGTTTTTGCTTTCCTATTGAACGTGGTAATCAGAAAATTCTTGCTCTTCTGCATAATAATAAACGCGAACTTGGGCGGTATCGTTCAAAAAATCAATTTTTCCAATTTCAAATCTATTCAATGAAAGTCCTGTTCTAACTTCAAGGTCTTTCTTCATTTCAGCCGCATTTTCTGGTTTGATCAAATCAATTCTTTCGTAGGTTATGGTTTTTCTTGTTTCGTGCTTCATTAACCAAACAAATTCGAGAATATAGGTAAGAATCACCATAAACACATTGATGAGACCCATTTCAGCAATACTAAGCTTATTGGATGCGAGTGCGTTTACAACACTCAATCCAATGATTAGAAATAGATAGGTCATCTCCTTGATTTCTATGGCATCAGTCCGATAGCGAATGATTCCAAAAATAGCAAAGAGTCCCAGCCCCATTCCAGTATCAATGTCTAGCTTCTTCAATCCAAAGCATAGGAAAAATGTAATGGTCCCAATTAAGTAGTAGGTGAAAAGGTAGTCCTTTCGTCTTGTTTTTTCATAATAGAGGAAGCGAATCAAAATTGTGATAAAGACCATATTAATGGCCAATCGCATTAACAGAAGGTAAAAATCTTCATGAAACCATTGTAAGGTCAATGGGTCCTCCATTTTCTTTTTTAGAATAAAGTTTATCAACATAATATTTTCTTTAATTGTAATGTTTTCCTTTTAAAACGATTCGATTTAATTTGTTTTGATGAATGGAATTCCATAATTCCAAGGCAATACTTACTAACCCTAAGAGGTCGCACTAATTTTTTTTTCATTTCGTTGTAGAAAGAATTTAGCCTATTGATTTTTTCTTGTTTGAGTTCACAAACGACAAGATTTTCCAATTCAATGGTTTGACCATCCTTTTTGTAGGATAAATTTAAGTCAAAGGTTAATCTTTCAATATTTTCTTTGTGTACGAGTGTTATTCGAATAAATTTATTCTCAAGACTTGGAATTAAATTCGAATGATTCGGATAAAGTTGGGATAAGAATTCACGCTCCTTTGACGTGAAACCCTCACTCCAAGATTTGGAAGGAATCCTTGATTTAATAGTTTGTCCTTTGTGTTTTTTTTTGACTTCTAAAAAAGAAAGCTCATTGCTTTTGTATTTTCGAATTCGAATTTTCAATCTATTGGCTTTCCCCCTGTGATGGTCTTTATAAAATATCAAGTCACTTTGATCAAAATAAAGGCTTTCATATTCAGAATACTTATCATTTTTTACCTCTAAAACGTTGTATTCATCCTTCAAATTCACAAATACGTTTTTGAAATCTTTTTCGGATATAGCAAACTTAGTATCCACTCTTTTCATGAGTTTAACTGTATCCATTTCACTTAATGAAACGGCATTAAAAGCACTTGTAATATCTTGAATATCTGACAATAACATTAGCCCAAATGTACTCTATTTACTTATTTAAAAAAAGCCATTATTTCATTAATATTCATTAATTGTTAAATTGGGATAAAGAATTTTATTTTAATAAATTGAAACGTAAGTATACTTTAAAACCTGACACCTATTTTCAAATTACCAAAACCATAAAAATAAGTTGTTTCAGATGTTTGGCCACCAAAGGAACTTGAGGTAAGTTTTCCGTATGCAGGACCTATGTCAAAACCAATAATAAAGGGGCTCTCTGAGAAGAAAGTGATTCCAAATGGCAAGTAGGTAACAGTTCCCCCGCCGACATCTACCAGTGCGATACTATTGAGCTTGATTCCTGTATAAAATCTTGCCCCATTATCTGTTAAACCTTTGGGGTAAATGGTGAGTCCAGTACCTATTCCAATTAAACCCAAACCAAATTCAATTGCTAAGTTATTTCCGACAAATCTTTGATAGTTGATTCCTAGAATAGATGATGTTCCTCCAATGTTTCCTGAAAAAATATTTTTTTTCAAATCTCTTGTCGTATTATTTTGCGCTTGAGAAAATGAGTTGGTCAAAATGATAATTGCAACTAAAAAACAAGAGAACAGCTTCATGATTGAATTTATTAATTTGGTAAAGAAACCGTACAATATACGACTTTTAAAATATCAGGAATTACTTTTATAATCGAGTTTGAGGTCATTTATAATCGTATTTTTATACGATGGAACCGAACGTCTTTAGTTGTTATACGTTTTGCTAATGAAAAAAATTACTAGAAACCGTCGCTTATGGTTTTTCTCCATTTTTGTTTTACTCTTGTTATCATCATGTGTTGAAGATAAAGAGCTAGATAATGCACATCTTAAATTTGATAATAAAAACATTTTTATCATGAATCTCAGCTTGGGATTCATCATGTTTGGTGTTGCTCTTCAACTGAAAATTGATGATTTTAAAAGAGTGTTCAGTGCTCCTAAATCTGTTCTTATCGGTTTTGTCTCTCAATTTATAGCTCTTCCTTTTTTAACTTTTTTGATTGTGTGGATATTTAAACCAATGCCCAGTGTTGCTATGGGAATGATGATTGTAGCGGCCTGTCCTGGAGGGAACATCTCTAATTTCATGACCTCATTGGCAAATGGAAACACTGCTTTATCCGTTTGTATGACTGCGATTGCAAGTGTATGTGCGGTTTTCATGACACCACTAAATATTTCTCTATATGGTGGGTTTTATCCCCCAACTGCAGCGATTCTAGAAGATGTAAATGTTGATTTTTTTGACATGTTGGAAATCCTCGGTATGATTTTATTGATCCCTTTAGTAATGGGAATGACTGTGAGGTATTACAAGCCTAAAATCGCTGATTTACTAAATAAATTTACTCATTACGGATCCATGATTATTTTTGGTTTGATTATCGTATTTGCTTTTATCACAAACATGGATTTGTTTTTGAAATACATTCACCTGGTCATTTTTGTTGTGTTTGCCCACAATGCCATAGGAATATTTACAGGATTTGGCCTAGCAAGATTATTTAAGCTTCCCTCTAAAGACCAGAAAACTCTCGCTATCGAGACAGGAATTCAAAATTCTGGTTTGGGGTTAGCGCTGATTTTTTCGTCTTTTTCCGGTATGGGAGGAATGGTAATTGTTGCGGGTTGGTGGGGAATATGGCATATCATTTCAGGTCTAAGTCTCGCGTATTTTTTCAGGAATAGATCTTTATGAATCTTTTTTTGTAAATCTAGACTCATCTATTTCTATTTATAAATTCTGTCGGATCAAGATAGCCTTCCGTATCCGAAGAATACCCGCCGCCAATCGGTAGGTTCACAATATTCCTTATCTCAAAGTGAAGGTGTGCCAAATATTGACCATTATTGGTTCCTATAGTACCAATCTGTGTTCCTTTTTTAACAAATTCTCCTGCTGAAATGAGGCGTTTATCACAATGCGCATATAGCGATTCTACCTGTTTATTTGAATCAATAAAGTGAATGATTCTGATCACATTTCCCCAACCACCATTTACATTTTCTGAAAAAGAAACATACCCGTCGGCAATGGCATGAATAGGGTCTCCTAAATCCGTATTTCCGCCACCTGTTCCATTCCAATCATCTCCTAGATGATTGTTCTCTGTAAATTTTTGAGCGTTGTAGTAACCGTTGGCATTTAATTTTCCTACAGGAAAATCAAAACCATTTGTAAATTGAATCGTATCGTAATTCACGATTGTTTTTGTTTGATTTTTATTTTCAATTTGACTCCTCATTTTATCATTGGAATTGCAACTTGACAATAGAATCAACAATACAAAGAATTGGTTTTTCATGTTTTTTAAACGAAGAATTGATCAACCGTTACTTTCTGTTACAAAGAATTTATTAAATCATTTGAGTAGATTGTTCATTTTCACAAAGTCGATTATCTTTATCCTATCATAAATGCTCATTTAATTTTGATACAATTTAAGTGTGGCACAAATGATGTTAATAATTCACCTGAACATGTCTAATTGATGACAAATAACAATTTTCGTAAAATGAAATTCATCTTATCACTTCTTATTTTAATTTTCAGCAGCTTGCTTCAAGCTCAATCTGTTAGCTATAAGCTTTCAATGCCTAAACCTCAAAATCATTATTTCCATGTGGAGATGGAATTAGAAGACTTTAATGAAAAAGAAATTGATATTTCTCTTCCCGTCTGGGCTCCAGGATCATATTTGGTTAGAGAATTCTCAAAGAATATCAATATGGTAAAAGCATTCGATGAAAATGGGAATCCACTTGAAATTAAAAAGCAAAGAAAGAACAGTTGGACCATAAATAAATCAAAAAACAAAAAGGTTATAGTTAAATACGAAGTTTATGCTTTTGAACTTTCGGTGCGCACTTCATTTTTGGATTTAACTCATGGTTATGTTAGTGGAAGTGGCGTATTCATGTTTGTTGAAGGTCATTTAGATGTCAGTGGCGAATTAAAAATAATACCTTTCGAAGGTTTTTCAACAGTTTCAACAGCTTTGCCAGAAGCAAAATCAAAATTTGAATTCTCGTATACAGATTACGACCACCTCGTGGATTGTCCCATTGAAATTGGAAACCAACAGATTTTTGACTTTAATGCTGCAGGGGTTAAACATACAGTTGCTATTTATGGTGACGGCAATTATTTGATTGATGAATTGCGTACTGACATGGCCAAAATTATTGAGGAAGAAACTAAGGTTTTCGGTCAAAATCCAAATAAGGAGTATTTATTTATCATTCATAATGTGGTTAATGGTCAGGGAGGTTTAGAACACAAAAACTCTACGACCCTTAGTGTCAATAGATGGACCTACAGTGGATCGAATTACATCAAGTTTTTAAGCCTTGTGGCTCACGAGTATTTTCATCTTTGGAATGTAAAACGAATTCGTCCAATTGAGCTTGGACCATTTGATTATAATCAAGAGAATTATACAGATATGTTATGGGTTATGGAGGGTTTTACTTCCTATTATGATGAGCTGATATTGCTAAGAGCTGGATATTATTCTCAAAATCAGATGTTGGGAAAAGTAGAAAGCGCCATAAATTATGTTGAAGGTTCTGTCGGTTCAAGAGTACAGCCTTTAGCACATGCTAGCTTCGATGCATGGGTTAAAGCATACAGGCCAAATGAAAACAGCTCAAATACCAGTATGTCTTATTATTCTAGAGGGTCAATAATTGCCGCTCTTTTGGATGTAATGATCATAGAAAATAATAAAGGAAAAAAGTGCCTTGATGATTTTTTACAGCGTCTTTATTCCAAATTCTATGAGCAGAAAAATAGAGGGTTTACTTCTGATGAATTTAAAAAAGAACTGGAGACATTTGTAGGGGATAATTTAGACGACTTTTATGCAAAATATATATATGGTACAGAAATTCCACCATATGAGGATGTTTTCGGTCAAGTTGGAGTTGATGTACAAGACGTGAGTTCAACATATCCTGATTTTGGTGCTGGCCTTGCTAACTCCGGAGGAAAAACAATAATCGAATCAATTCGATCAAATTCGGCTGCTGAAGATGCGGGTCTCAGTGTCAATGATGAAATAATTGGATGCAATGGTTATAGAGTTTCAAAGGCTGATGTTGAAAGTGTAATGAAAAGCCTTGACAAGGGAGATGAAATAGATTTATTAATTTCACGTGACGAAATTTTATATTCTATTGAATTCACAATGACCAATAGATTCAAACCCAAATTTTATTTGAATATAAACAATGAAAACACCAAACTTCTCAATTACTGGCTTCGTTAAAATACTGTATTTATTTTTTTTATTTATTGGTTTTACCGCCTGTAGCCAGTACCAAAACATTCGTATACCATTAGCGAAAAGTAGTTATTCCTACAGTGGTTGTGAACCTTCAATCGACATCCATCCTAAAAACAATAAATACTTGGCGGTTGGCTCTATATTAGATGGCTACCATTATTCCAAAGATGGTGGTTTAAGCTGGACATCGAAACAATTAAAAAGCTCTTTTGGAGTGTATGGTGATCCCGTCCTAAAATTCAATTCAAAAGGCAACTTATTTTATTTTCATTTGGCTTCTTATAACAAGACAAGCCATTTGGATCGTATTGTCTGTCAAAAATCTGAGTCACTTGACAAAAAATTCAATAATGGTACGGCGCCAAAACCAAATGGAACAAAGGTTCAAGATAAGCACTGGATGGTCATTGATCCAGAATCAGATGTAATTTACATGACTTGGACACAGTTTGATGCATACGATTCAGCAGACCCTAAGGATTCTTCAATAATTGTATTTTCCAAATCAAAAGATGATGGAGAAACATGGACGACTCCGAAGCGAATTTCAAGATTTGGTGGTGATTGTCTTGACGGTGACAATACTGTTGAGGGAGCGATGCCAGCACTTGGGGAAAATGGTGAGCTTTTTGTCGTTTGGTCGGGACCCAAGGGCTTAATGATAAATGTTTCGAAAGATCAAGGTGAAACCTGGCTGAATGAGGAAAAATTCTTATTTGACCATGAGGGTGGTTGGAATATTGAAGTTGATGATTTTTTCAGGTGTAATGGTTTACCAGTATTTTTAAGCGATCATAATAAATCCTCACCTTACTATGGTAATTTGTACTTGAATTGGACGATTCAGAACATGAATACAGGTCAAACGTCCGTGATATTTTCCAGTTCATCGGACAATGGTAAGAGCTGGAGTATTCCAAAAAAAGTACATAAACAAAGTGATAAGTACAATCATTTTTTAACCTGGTTTACAGTGGACCCTAGTAATGGGAATATTCATTTTGTCTATTATAGAAAAGGAGTGGACTCAAAACCTACAGATGTCATGTGGGCGCAAAGTATGGATGGAGGTAAGAGCTTTAAAGAGCAGGTCATTTCAGAAAAACCTTTTGAGCCCAATCCGGTGGTGTTTTTCGGAGATTATTTGAATATAGCTGCTCGTGATAATGTTGTTCGGCCCGTATGGCCGCGAATGGATATGGGACACATTTCTTTATGGACGGCAATAATTGATTTAAAATGAATCTTCAAATTGAAGCTTCTTGGAACGGTCTTTTAAAAAACGAGCTAGAGCAGAAATATTTTTTGGAGCTTTTGGAAAAAGTCAAGCACTTTTATCAAGAAGATCAAGGGAAAATATATCCTAAAAAAAAAGAGGTTTTTCGTGCTTTTGATGTTTGCCCATTTGAAAAAGTGAAAGTGGTTATTTTAGGTCAAGATCCATACCCTACAAGGGGATATGCAAATGGTTTATCCTTTTCTGTGAATGGTGATGTTCAGCCATTTCCTAAAAGCTTGAATAATATATTTAAAGAAATTCACAGCGACCTTGGTCTTGCTTTTCCTGAAAATGGCGATTTAACCCGTTGGGCTGAGCAAGGAGTTTTATTACTCAACACCGTTTTGACCGTTGAAGAGGGGAGTCCTGATAGTCATAAAGGGATTGGCTGGGAAAAATTCACTAATGCAGTCATTGAACTACTTTCTGATCAAAAACAGGGGCTTGTTTTTATGTTGTGGGGCGCAAAGGCAACTGCCAAAAGAACACTCATTAATGAGGATAAGCACATGGTATTATCTTCTGTTCACCCATCACCATTGTCTGCCTACAGAGGATTTTTTGGCTGTAAACACTTTAGTAAGGCCAATGACTATTTAAACGAGAATAATTTACCTGTTATCGATTGGTAAGTATTCCTTTATATATTTGCAACTCATGAAATTGGAAAATGATCTTTATTTACGTGCATCAAGAGGGGAGAAAATAGAGCGTTACCCTGTATGGTTGATGCGTCAAGCTGGAAGGATTTTACCAGAATATCGAGCGGTTAGAGCAAGTGTTTCTGGTTTTAAAGAATTGGCTGAAACCCCCGAATTGGCATCGGAAGTTACTGTTCAGCCAGTTGATCTTTTGGGTGTTGATGCAGCGATAATTTTTTCGGATATATTGGTAATTCCAGACGCCATGGGCTTGCCTTATCAAATGATTGAGAAAAAAGGCCCTTGGTTTGAAAACACCATCAAAACTGACTCAGATTTATCCTTGATTGATAAAGATATAGATGTAGAGGATAGATTATCATATGTTCTTGAAGCCATTTCTCTGACCAAAAAGAAATTAAACAATCGGGTTCCTTTGATTGGTTTTGCGGGTGCTCCTTGGACCATATTATGTTATATGGTTGAGGGTTCAGGTTCCAAAACATTTTCTGAAACACGAAAACTTTTATATACAAATTCACGATTGGCACATGAATTGCTACAACGAATAACTGATGTAACGATTGAGTATCTCAAAGCCCAACAAAAACATGGAGTAAATGCACTGCAGCTTTTTGACTCATGGGCAGGAATTTTGGGACACGATCAATATCAAGAATTTGGAATGAAATATATTACACAGATTGTAGACGCTATAGATGGACCATTAACGGTATTTGCAAAAGGAGCATACAGTTCTTTGCCTAATTTAATGAATTTGTCTTGCACCACCATTGGATTGGATTGGAACATGAGTGTAGTCAATGCACGTTCTTTATGTGGAAACACAAAAACACTTCAAGGCAATTTAGACCCTTGTGTGCTCTATGGTTCCCACAAAAGCATTCAGTCTGAAACGTTTAAAATGTTGAAATCTTTTAAAAGTCCTCGGCATATTGTAAATTTGGGCCACGGTGTTTATCCTGATATTCATCCTGAAAATGTCAAAACATTTATAAGTACAGTTAAAAATTATGAAATTTAATCTATCAATTGGTTTAGCCTTGTTGTTATTTATTGCAGGTACTACTGCTTCAGCACAAAAAAGAGGTAAAAAAGGAAAATCTACAAGTTCTGATGTCTTGAATATGACATTTGAAAGATTACAAGAAGATGAGGAAGTTTCTGAACTTGGTTCAATTACTTTATTGGATAATGGTGTTTTCTCTCCAACTGAAAATGCAGCAGATTTATTTCAAAAAGGAGCGGGAACAATTGCAGGCGTTCCTAATAATGCTTTTGGTAGTGAGGAAAGTGATGTTGATGGAGGCAAGGTATACGCTGGATTTGTTGCTTATAAGCCAGGCAGGGAATCTTCATTGAGAAGCTACATTACAATTCCATTTTTAAAAGGAAAAGGAAATGTTTCATTGTCGAAAGGATTAAAATATTGTATTCAGTTTAAGGTTTCTTTGGCTGAATCGTCTAAATATGCTTGTAATAATATCGGAGCTTATTTTACGAAGGAAGCTCCTTCTAGCAAATCTGGAATCATTAACGCACCAGAAAACTTGATTAGAGGAAAAAACAATAGAATACACCAAGGATTTTTTGGCTGGGACCAAGTTTGTGAAATTTACACGGCTAAAGGAGATGAGAAATTTATTACCATTGGAAACTTTGATAAGAATGACAACACCAAATGGATACCAGTAAAAAAACCAAAAACGTCTGAAGTAGAAATACTCAAGCATGCCTATTATTATATCGATAACGTTACTGTTAAACAAATTGATTCTGATGAGGACTGTAATTGTGTTGTAAACAGTCAAGCTGCACATACGGAGGAATATTCAACCTTGATATACACTAAGGCAATCCATCTTGAAGAGTCTATGTCAACAGCTGAAAAAGTGTCTGCGCAAGAATTGTTTTTTGGATTTGGTAAAAACGCCTTTACCCCAAACTCGAAAGAGAGCTTAAAGTTTATTGCTGGTATCTTAAAATCGGACCCTGAAAAAACTATAGAGATAAACGGTCACTCTGATAGCCAAGAAGAAGGATTGGCTGCTTCTAAAGAAGAGTTTAGTGACATGGGAATGGTTAGAGCAAATTATGTGAAACGCTATTTCTTGGCAAATGGTATTGAAGAGTCTAGAATTTCTGTAAAATCTCATAGAGATACAGAGGTAAGTAGAGAAATCGCTCCTAGTGTGGATGATGAAGAGCTCAAAGCTGCCAAAAGCCGTAGGGTAGAATTCAAACTAAATTAATAAGGACCTACTAAACTTTAAGTTTTTGTAATTCTTTGTTGAGTCTTTGGGTAGGCAGTCCTATTACGTTTGTGTAACTGCCTTTAATTTCTTTGACTGCGATCAAACCAATCCATTCTTGTATTCCATATGCACCTGCTTTGTCTAGTGGTTTGAACTGATCAATATAATATTGAATGTCTTCTGGTTGAATTTCATCAAAAATAATTTGAGTGGTTTCATGAAATTCAATCCATCTTGTTCCGTTCACAATTACAACTGCACTAACCACCTCATGAGTTTCACCGGATAAACGCTGAATGGTTTCAAAAGCTTCGCTCGTATTTCTTGGTTTACCTAAAATGGAGTTTTGAAAAACAACAACAGTGTCACAGCAGATTAACACATCATTTTCTTGAATTGTACTTGATAGAGATTTTGCTTTTTTATGTGCTAAAAAAGGAGCAACATCGTAAACGTCCATACTCGGATCAAATGACTCATCAGTATGAGATATCAAAACATCAAAAGTGTATCCCATTTCTTCTAAAAGAAATTTTCTACGTGGAGATCCAGAACCTAAAATTAGCCTCATTTTAAACGAATAATGAACTCAAGCCAATAAGCATGCTCAGCTTTAAAAGCGATTGACTGTATTTAACGAAAAGATCATTCTTAAGCATCAAAATAATTATTAATAAATTCAAGCTCAATGCGAACATTAATATATAATAGGTCCATTGACCAATTTTTAATTCATAAATAGGGTAGACGATGTTTAAAATTATGATTTGAATACTCAAAATAAGGGCGACGATCGTTTTTGTGGTTTTTAAACCATATTTCATTGGAATTGATTTCACATAAATTTTACGATCTCCTGGAATATCCGAAATATCTTTGCAGATTTCTCTAGCCAAGTTCTGCATCATTGCGAAAAAAGACAATAAGTAAATGATATGGAATTGGGGGTTTTCGTACCAATGACCTTTTATTTCATTAAAAATCCCGCTCTCTTTGGAAAAGACGAAAAAGCTTAAGGCTAAAAGCGGAATGAAGCCCGTCATGATTGCAATAATTAGATTTCCGAGAAATATTTTTTTCTTAAAGTAGACACTGTAAAACCATAGTGTGTTAATTGCGAACAGGTTAATAAAAACATACCAAAATGTGCTGTATTTACTACTAAGATAAATGGAGATAATCAATGCTGAAAAATTAAAAACCCAATGTAAAATAATGGCCCACCTTCTTTTTACATGCTTGGAAATGATGAGTTTGTGTGGCTTGTTAACGCGGTCAGCTTTTACATCGAAATAGTCATTTATCATGTTACCAGCTCCTGCTATTAAAGAGGTTGATAAAAGAAGCAAAACAAAATCAAATCGGCTTACATGAACTATAGGATTGTTAAAAGCTAAGGTGTAGTAAACGCCAAGCATAGTTGCCAAAATAATGAATATATTTTTAGGTCGAACTAGCCTGAAAATTGGTATTATAAGATTTCCCGCCATACTGTTCTTCTATTTTGTTGGTGTGCAGCTTCTTTCTTTGAAGAATTTATCATAATGCTTATTTTTTCGTCAGAGAATATAGGGTTTGAAGACCCATATCCTTTGAATGTCATTCGAGCGGGTTTAATTCCTTTTTCAATCAAATAGTTAAATACAGATTTAGCACGTTCCTCTGATAAGGTAATGTTCTTATCCTCATCTCCTCTCGAATCCGTATGACCGCCTAACTCGATTTTAATTTCATTGTTTTCAGTTAAATATTGAGCAAAAAGATCAAGTTCAATTTGCGATTCAGGTCTTAATTTAGATCTATTCAAATCAAAAAACACATTTTTGAAAATATTTTCTGTTGTTATTGAGTCATTGCTTGTATTCCCCTGTGCAGGTTTATTCATAGGGATATCAATATGGAAGCTGTTTAAGTCTTTTTCTTCTGATAAATCGAAATTAAGAGAGTAGGGATGGTAACCCTCATAAGTTACAGATATCGCATAATTGCTATTCATGGGTAAAGCAACCATAAAAGTTCCTGTAACCTCGTCAGCCTCAGATACGATGATTCTCTCACCTGTTGATAGATCAAAGAGTTCAAAATTCCCGGGAAGAGGTTTCCCAGTCATCTTATCATAAACGAATCCGTCAAAATACAAAGTTTTGGTAGCTTGAGCTTCCTTTGGCAGCTTAAATGAATAGATGTCTAAATCTCCATATCCGCCTTCACGATTTGAAGCAAAATAGGCGATTTCCCCTTCGGCTGACACCATTAGAGAATTTTCATCAAACTTTGTGTTAATAGGATAACCCAAATTTTCAGGCTTCGACCATTGTCCATTTGGTAGCTTTCGAGTAACGTATAAATCCGAGCCTCCCATACCTGGGTGTCCTTTTGATGCAAAATAAAGCGTTCTTCCGTCAGGGTGAATGTGAACGGACTCCTCAGTATTAGGCGTATTAATATGATCGGGTAGTCGTTGAGGCATTCCCCAAGCACCATCTTTTTGAATATGGGAAACGTAAATATCACTGTTGTTATTCTTACTGCCTTTGATACCCTTAATGAAATAGAGTGTTTTACCATCAGCAGACAATGATGGTTGAGACTCCCAATTTCCACTATTTACGTATCCAGGCAGATTAATTGGACCATACCATGTGTTTCCAATCTTTTTGGCATAAAATAGATCACAGCTTCCTTTACCGCTTCTGTTTTCTCCATAATAAGAACCCGTTTGATCTGCACAGGCAACAAATACCAGATTCCGCCCATCTGCGGAAAGAGTAGGAGCTCCTTCATTATTACTCGTATTAATATTTTTGGGCATAGGAAATGATTTGCCCCATGAACCATTTTCATCTTTGAGAGAAATAAAGAAATCTTCTTGTTGGTAAAAGTCTCTCATTTTGATTGGCAGAAGTCTTGTGAATAAAATGGTGCTTCCATCAACGGTCAGGGCAGGGTAGTATTCCGGAAATGAAGTATTTATTCCAGGCCCAAGATTGATTGGGTTAAAAGGTTTTGGATTCTTAATAGCATGTCTTGCAAATTCAGCACTTCGTTTGATCTTGTAGGTTTCTTTACTCAAAACAGAACTGGCATTCGGGTTTTTCAAGAAAATGTCCGCATATTTTATGCTTTCGTCATAATTTCCAAGAGCCAAGTTGAGATTGGCCAAATAACAATAAGTAGAACCTGACTTGCTATGAAGAGGGTTTATATCTAAAGCCTTTTCGTAATGCTTGATGGCTAACGGATAATTATTTGAGTATTCATGAAACTCACCTGAAAGTAAATGGGCTTCCCAAAAGTTAGGATCTTTTTGTAAAGCCTGTTTCAAAACCTGAATAGCATCTTTATAATTCGGCTCATAGGTGTTTTCGTCAAAGGATTCCCTTGGAATTGTTTTTGCTTTTTCAAAAAGTTTAATGGCTTTTTTGCTTCTCGTTGAATAAGCAAATTGTGCTTTAGCGCAAGAACCCAAAAAACAGGTAAGAAAAAGAAAAAACAAGAACTGAAATTTCATAAGAGAAAGTTAAGGAATATTCATGTATTTGTGGGTTTGTAACGATATTTTCCAGCCTTTGTTACGTTTTACAAAAGTCACAATTTCATCCATTAATTGATCTCTTTTTGACCATTCAGGTTGGATATACAAAAGACAATCCTCATTCACTTTTTTTGCATGGTCCATTGCCCATTCAAAATCCGATTTGTGGTAAATCACCACCTTAAGCTCATTTGCTTTTTCATAAGCTTCTTTAATCGGTTTTTTAAATTTTTTCGGTGAAAAGGTGTACCAATTTAATGCGCCTTTTAGTTGATAACATCCAGAGGTCTCTATCGCAATTGTTTTTCCAATGGATGTCAATCCTTTACAAAGCTCTGTCAAGTCATACATAGCCGGTTCTCCGCCGGTAATGACGACTAAATCAGCAGCACCATGATTAACCCGGTTAATGATATCGCTTACTTTGTGTTTGGGATGCATTTCCACATCCCAACTTTCTTTGACATCACACCAAACGCATCCCACGTCACAGCCGCCAAGACGAATGAAATAAGCAGGAGTTCCTGTGTACTTACCCTCTCCTTGAATGGTAAAAAACTCCTCCATTACTGGTAATTCATCGGACATCTTTTTCAAATTTGGACATAAAGTTAATCAATTGACTTGTTTCAGATAAAGTAAATTGATAATCAATCCTATTTTAATGGAATATTAGATAAAATTTATGGGTTTGAGTATTTAGTTATATTTGTTTAACAAACTTTTTACTTATGATTAAATTTTACTTCTCTATTTTATCGATATTCTTGACAACAGGAATAATAGCACAGCAAATTGACAATGGAAATATGGAGGATTGGGATGATCTTGGATCATCTTCCGAAGAACCTTCAAATTGGAATAGTTTCATGTCTGCAACAGGTGGACTTGCTTTTTTTGGTTCTCAGCAAGTTGAACAGTCATCTGACGTTTCGTCATCTTCAACAGGAATGTATAGCGCTCGAGTTTTTTCGAAAAGCACCTTGGGGATTATTGCCAATGGGAATTTAACTTTAGGTAGAATTAATATGGGGAGTAGTACACCAAGTAGCCCAGATAATTATAATTTCTCGAGTACTACTGATGGTGATTTCTCACAAGCACTTACCACAATGCCTGATTCATTGGTTTTCTGGGTTAAATACAATGCCAACAGCAATTCTGACTCTGCAAGGGTTCGTGCCGTAATTCATGATGATTATGACTACAGAGACCCTACAGATGCAGGTTCTGAATCACATACTGTTGCTGTTGCGAGCTTAAATTATTTACCAACAAATGGATGGGAAAGAAAAGCAATTCCTTTTCAGTATGTTGGGCCATCTACTACTCCAGCTTTTATATTGATTACGTTTACCACCAATAATATTCCTGGAGGAGGTTCGGCAGGTGATGAGGTGTTTATTGACGATGTTGAGTTGATTTATAATTCATCATCAGAATTAAACGAAATTGAGGTGAAAAAGTGGGTGGCTTATCATCATACATTGGGTCTTCAGCTTTCTCAACAATTTGAGTCGAATGAATTTCTTTGTATAAGCAATTTGATGGGGCAAAAAATTCATTCAGGAACGACTGAAGAACTTATTGGAATCAAACTTAAATCAGGAATGTACATAGTTTCGCATCAAACTGGTTCATCAAAAATAATTTCTGAATAAATAATATGTCCAAATACTTTTCTTGCATCCTATTCCTTTTAATTGGTTTTATTTCTTGGACACAAAACAATTCAAAAATATATGGTAAGGTCACGGATGAGTCTGGAGAGGTATTAACTGGGGCTTCTGTTATATACCGAACCGATGTTTCTTTTGGTTCTATTTCTGATTTTGATGGGAAATTTGAACTGATTGTCCCTGCTGGAAAGTGTAAATTAATTTGCAGATACACTGGGAAGAAAACGGATACATTAACTTTCAACCTGCAACCCCAAGAACAAAGAGAGGTAAACTTCACCCTTTTTTCTTATATCAAAGAGTTTAAGGAGGTTGATGTTAAGGTGGGGAAGTTCGATAAACCCATTGAAGAACAGACCGTATCAATGATTGTAATCAAGCCTGAGCTGATTGAAAATAAAAACACCAGAAGCATTGAAACGGCGCTAGACCAAACTCCTGGTTTAAATATATTAGACGGAGAGCCTCAAATAAGAGGAGGTAGTGGTTTTACCTTCGGAGTTGGATCCAAAGTGGCCGTGATCGTTGATGATATGCCCATGCTGTCTGGTGATGCAGGTAGACCAGAATGGGGCTTCATACCTGTTGAAAATATAAGCCAAATAGAAGTTGTAAAGGGAGCAGCATCGGTTCTTTCTGGCAGTTCAGCACTTTCTGGTTCGGTTAATATAAGAACTGCTTACCCTACCTCAAAACCAAAAACCAAAATTAATATATATACAGGAGTTTATTCAAAACCCAATCAAGAAGATGCAACCTGGTGGAATCAATACCCAGGCATTTTTGGAGCCAATTTTTTACATTCTCAAATGTTCGGAAACCTTGATTTGGTCGTTGGAGGGAATATAAATTATGACCATGGTTATATTGGCCCGCCAATAACTGATTCAATTGTAGCTACTGTGTTTCCAGATACAATCACCAACTTTAGTGAATCAGATTTGGTTTCTAAAAGAGCGCGAGTGAATTTTAATTTAAGATATCGTTCAAAAAAAATAAAAGGATTGAATTATGGGTTGAATGGAAACTTCATGAAAATGCACACCAACATGCCACTGGCTTGGTTAAATGATTCATCGGGTCTTTATAGGGCCTATCCAGGAGCTATATTTTTGCAGGATCAATTGATTTTCAACTTAGATCCATTTGTCCATTTTTTCTCGGAAACCAACGGGAAGCATTATTTGAGAGGAAGGTTATTGAGTGTTGATAACAAGATGAGTGCCAACCAATCCAATAATGCCACCACGTATTATGGCGATTATATGTTTAAAAAGAAATATAAAGAATTCAACAACCTAGAGTTTGTTGGAGGATTGACGTCAACGTATACCAATTCATTTTCAAATATTTATATAGGTTCGGGTACGCCAAATAATCGCATATGGAACGTGTCAGCATACACCCAGCTAGAAACAAAACTTAAAAATATTCTAACATTATCTGCTGGAGGCCGATTAGAGTATTTCCAACTTAATGATACCATAACTGCTCTAAAACCTATTTTTCGAGCAGGATCAAGTCTTAAGATTTATCAAGAGACCTACCTGAGAGCATCTTATGGTCAAGGGTATCGATTCCCCACGATTACAGAACGATTTATACGAACAGGTGTAGGTAATTTCGGAGTCTTTCCAAATCCAAATTTACTTCCAGAGAGCAGCTGGAATGCAGAGGTAGGAATTAAGCAAGGTTTAAAATTTGGAGGTTTGTATGGGTATATAGATGTTGCTGGATTTTGGCAGGAATATCAAAATACGATTGAATACATGTTTGGTATATGGAATGAACTGACATCTGTGGAGTCTATGGGTTCTAGTGCTGGTTTTATGTTTCTAAATACCGGAGATTCAAGAGTTGTTGGAATTGATGCCTCTTTTACGGGTTTTGCAGAATTTAAAAATGATAGTAAAATGATGTTCTTGATGGGGTATAATTATATTGTTCCAAAGACATTGACACCTGATTATGTATACGCTATTGATTCGAATCAGAGACAATTCAGTTACAATTCAACTTCATTGGATGGGTCTCAAGGAATTCTTAAGTATCGATTTTTACATAATGTTAAGTTGGATTGTGAATATACCTGGAAAGACAAGCTTTCTGTGGGTGCAAGTGCCAAATATTTTTCAAAAATCGTTAATATGGATGCCATTATAAAAGATTTTGAGGAATTTACGACAGACGTTGAGGTTTTACAAGATCTGCAATACATGAATTTCTATAATTCTCACCGTTTTGGCAATTGGATTTTTGATGCGCGTGTATCGTTTAATTTTAATGAATCACACAAGCTTGCTCTAATAGGAAGCAATATACTCAATCGTTCTTACTCCTTAAGACCTCTTAAGATTGAACCGCCAAGAACGATTAGCGTACAATACACCTATAAATTAGAGGGCAAATCAAAGTGATTTTATTCGCTTAGCATGTTTTTAAGCAAGTTAAGTGCACAAAGGCTAGTCATGTGAATGTTACGCTCTCTGTGCTGACTAAATTGAAATTTATGGGCAACGATTTGGTCACAAGTCGCTATGGCTATCCAAACCATTCCAACAGGTTTCTCCTCACTGCCTCCAGTTGGACCAGCAACGCCTGTAGTAGAGATACAAACATCTACACCAAGCTTTAATCGTCCTCCCTCAGCCATTTCTTTAGCAACCTGCTCACTAACAGCACCATATTGTTCAATACTCTCCTTAGAAACGTTTGCTAATTTTTGTTTTAGTGCATTAGAATAAGTCAAAAAAGACCCCATAAAATATGTAGAAGCCCCTGAGACTTCAGTAATATAACTTGCGAGTTTTCCACAAGTGCAACTTTCAACGGTTCCAATACTGAGATTTTTAGATTTTAATACCTCTCCAACAATAGAAGGTAAAGTATCCGAATCATATCCAAATAGGTTTTTGGGTATGAGTTTTTCGAGTTCAATAAATAGTTCGTCTATTGTTTTTGCATCTCGATCTCCATTCGTTGATGTTATTCTCAGCTTCACCATACCGGGAGATGGTAAATAGGCCAATGACAGCCCTCTACTGTAAACCTTTTCCTCCCAGTCTTTGATAATCTCAGCTAAAAACGATTCTCCTTTCCCCTGAGTCATTGCTGTTTTATAATACATTGATTTCAGTTCAAACAAAGATTGTAGTTTGGGAATCGCCTCTTCTGTCATAATCCCCTTCATTTCATAAGGAACACCAGGTAAGCTGATGTAAATGGTATTATCACGCTCGAACCACATTCCAGCAGCAGTTCCATAGTTGTTCTCAAGAATTTGACAAGATTTTGGCAATTCTGCTTGTAAATTGTTGGATTCCAGCATTGGACGGTTTCTTAAAGCAAAAAATGCTTTAATCTTTTCTAATGTTGGCCCATGCATTTCTAATGAAGTATTAAAAAATTCACATAAAGTATGTTTTGTGATGTCATCTTTTGTAGGTCCAAGACCGCCTGTAATAACAACACAATCCGTTTTTTCTTTAATATCATTTAAACTATCAAGAATCTCATTTTTATGGTCAGCTATGGAAACACTTTTTACGATGTTGGCACCAATATTAGACAACTTTTTCCCAATCCAAGAAGCATTTGTATTGATGGTTTGACCAATTAATAACTCGTCTCCAATAGAAATAATTTCTACATTCATTTTTTCTTGAATTTTGCAATGGATTCTATGTGTCCTGTATGGGGGAATTGGTCGACTAAACTATAATTCTGAAGTTCAAACCCGGCATCCTCAAGAGTAGACGCATCTCGCGCTTGGGTTGAGGGATTACATGAAATATAAACCAAGTTAATTGCGCCTAATTCAATGATTTTTTTAAGTGTTTTTGGGGCAATACCGGCTCTCGGAGGATCCAAAATAATGGTGTCTATTTTACCGATATATTCAGGATGAGACTTTAGAAATTTCCCAACGTCGGAGGCGTAAAAACTAAGATTGTTAAGACCATTAGCACTTGCATTTTTTTTAGCATCTTCGATGGCCTGTTCCACAATATCTACACCGATTATTTTTACCTGGTTATTTCTTTTTGAAAGGAGTTGTCCAATTGTGCCAGTGCCACAAAACAAATCCATGACCACCTTGTCTTCCTTGATTTCTTCCTCGAAAACATAATCTAGGGCCTTAGTATAAAGGAGTTCTGCACATTTCGGGTTGGTTTGAAAAAAACTTTCCATACTTATTTGAAATTTCAACCCAAGTAACATTTCTTGAATTATGTCATTTCCAAATACCAGTTCACTATTTCCATTTTCAATTTTTGCCCGGTCAGCAACATTGTCATTAATGGTATGTAAAAAACCTGCGATTCTAGTACCAAAAAGTTCTTTGATAAAGTCTCCAAAACCTTTTAAATCAAATTTATTTAAATCAACAGATGAGGTTACCAAATTAATTAATAATTGATCGCTGTCAAATGATTTGCGCACAACGATATGTCTAAAAAAACCTGTTTTTTGTGGTGGATGCCAAGCTTTAAGGCCGGTGTCCTTAAGAAATATTCTGATTTTTTTGAGTTTTCTTTCCCATTCTTCGTCAAATAATCCAGATGGTTTATTAAGACTTTCTACTTTCCACCAGGTACCCCTTCTTTTGAATCCAAGTGCAAAAGCGTCATCTAATTCCGTATTCGTATCTAAGCAATGTTCGATACAAGAAAAGCTGTACTCCATTTTATTACGATAGAAGAAATGACTTGGTGCTGATATAAATTCATCAAATTTGTCGTCAATATTTTCGATGCCTGAAAGTCTTGAAAATGTATCTAGGGTTGAGGATTTCTTTACTCGTTCTTGTTCTTTTACAGGAATATAAATGTAAGGAGCTCCTGATATTTCTTGGTATTCGTTTACTTCTTCTATCGGGGATCTTGTAATAATTTCTAGAAGCTTTGCTTCGGCATACCTCTTTTTTTTCGCCGATATAATGGCTTTTACCTTTTGTCCCGGAAATGTATTAGGTATAAATACAATTGTCCGATTTTCGTCATTATTGATTTTTGAAACACCCTTACCTCCAAAAGCATATTCCGAAATCTCGAATTCTAATTTTTCTCCTCTTTTAAACATGATTAAATCATACCTCTTAAAATTCCTTTTTCCGCAGAGGAAATAAACTGAAGTATTTCATCTCGGACTTCACTTGGTTCTAATTGTTCATGTATGGCTTTTATTCCTTTTGAAACATTACTGTTTTGAATAAATAAAATTCGATAAAAATCTTCGATTTCTCTTATTGTTTTGTCCGAGAAACCTCGTCTTCGAAGTCCTACAGAATTGACACCAGCAAAAGTAAGAGGCTCCCTTGCAGCCTTAATATAAGGGGGAATATTCTTTCGGATTAAGGAAGCTCCTCCAATGAAGGTGTGCTTACCGATATGTGTAAATTGTTGTGCAGCTACCTTTCCTTCCAAAATCGCATAATCATCAATTTGCACATGTCCCGATAGCCCAGTGTAGCTCGCTAAAATAACATGGTTACCAATTTGGCAATCATGAGCTACATGAACATAGGTCATTAAAAGACAGTGATGTCCTATTCTTGTCGCCTTTTTATCATTGGTACCTCTGTGAATTGTTACACACTCTCTAATCACAGTGTAATCACCTACTTCAACAAGTGTATACTCTCCTTCAAATTTGAGGTCCTGTGGGATTACTCCGATTACAGCCCCTGGAAATATTTCACAATATTTACCTATTCTTGTTCCGGGATAAAGAACAGCATTTGAATGAATTTTGCTTCCTTCACCGATAATCACATCCTCATGAATATGTGCAAAGGGCTCGATAACGACATCCTTTTCAAGGGTTGATTTTGGATGAACAGATGCTAAAGGACTAATGTTCATTACACTCTGTCTTTTACAATTTGTGCCAACATTTCTGACTCAGCCACCTCTTTCCCATTCACGTATGCTTTTCCGGACATTTCAACCAATCCTCTTCGTATTGGAGACATCAGGGTCAGTTCGAACACAACAGAATCTCCTGGAACAACTTTTTGTTTGAATTTCACATTGTTGATCTTCATGAAATAGGTGGAGTAGAGGTGAGGTTCTTCAACCTTGCTTAAGGCAAAAATTCCTCCAACCTGTGCCATTGCCTCAATTTGAAGGACGCCAGGAAAAACGGGGTTTCCTGGGAAATGACCCGTAAAAATCGGCTCATTCATAGTGATGTTTTTAATCCCCCAAATGGAATCATCTGTAATTTCCATAATCTTATCAACCATTAGGAATGGAAACCTATGCGGTAACATTTTTTCAATGTCATTGATATCATACAAAGGTTCTTTCGTTAAATCAAAATTCTTCCCGTTGGCTTGTTGCTTTTTAATTTGGGCTTTGAGCACTTTAGCAAATTCGACATTTCCATAATGTCCTGGACGAGCTGCAAGAATGTGGGCTTTTATGGGTCTACCTACAAGAGCTAGGTCGCCAACTATATCTAAAAGCTTATGACGGGCTGGTTCATTTTCAAATTGAAGCTTTGTACTATTTAGAACACCAATTCCTTCCACACTGATTTTTAAATCTTCTTTACCAAGAAGTTTTGCAAGTTTGCTTAGTTCTTCTTGAGAAACTTGTGGTCTTTCTACCATCACAATGGCATTGTCGAGATCACCACCTTTGATCAAATTATTCTTCGCAAGAAACTCTAGTTCTTTTAAGAATACAAAAGTTCTACACTTTGAAATTTCGGACTTAAATTGTCCTATGTTGTACATGCTCGCATGTTGAGTTCCTAGGGCGGGTGACTGGTAGTCAACCATCACAGTAAGTCTATAATTTACATCCGGAATGGCTAAAAACTCAATGCCTTTTTCTTCATCTTCCCATGGAATATTTTCAGAAAGTTCAAAATAGATTCTCTCAGCTTTTTGATCTTCGTAACCAATTTCTTCAATTGCTTCAACAAATTTAAGTGAGCTGCCATCCATAATAGGAATTTCGGGGCCATCTACGGTAATTAAAGCATTGTCGACTTGACAACCATACAGCGCTGCCAATACATGCTCTGTAGTATGTACTTTAGCATTATTTTGCTCCAGAGTTGTTCCTCGTTCAGTTGATACAACATAATCAACATCGGCTTTAATGATTGGTTTTCCATCAAGATCAATTCTTTGGAACTTATATCCGTGATGATCTGCTGCTGGGTGGATTTCTAAATTTACTTCAAGACCTGTATGAAGGCCGATTCCATTCACTTTAACAATACCTTTTAAGGTTCTTTGTTTTTCTGACATGGTATTTATTTTGTTAAGGATTCAATTTTCTGTTCTAATTCTTGTACTTTTTTTAGCAAATAAGGTAGTTTTCTGAAGCCAAAATAAGATTTTTTAAAGTCATCTATAGGAATGCCTGGTGTTCCCATTAATGTTTGTGCTTTTTTAACAGTAGAGGGGATACCTGATTGGGCAACAATCTTTGTTTGATCAGCAATTTTGAGATGGCCACTAATTCCAGCTTGGCCACCGATTAATACATTTTTACCAATCTTACTTGATCCTGCAATACCAACTTGTGCAGCCATTGCTGAATTTTCATCTACGTCAACATTATGCGCAATTTGGCAGAGGTTATCAATTTTCACACCCTTTCTAATAAATGTTGAACCCATGGTTGCACGGTCAATAGAAACGTTGGAACCAATTTCAACGTTGTCCTCTATTTGAACATTTCCAATTTGAGGTATTTTTTGAAACTCGCCTTTTTCGTTGGGTGCAAATCCAAATCCATCAGACCCAATAACAGTACCTGAATGAATGATACAATTAGCACCAATTTTGCAATCGTGGTAGACGGTTACGTTGGGATATATTTTAGTTCCGGATTTAATCGTTACGTTTTCCCCTATATACGCATTTGGATACAAGGTAACGTTGTCCTCTAGAGTTACATTCTTTGAGATATAACAAAATGCACCAATATGGCAGTTTTTGCCAATGGTAGCTTCTTTTGATATGAAAGACGGATCTTCTATACCACTTTCTTTTTGGTATAATTGATTGTACATCTCTAAAAGCTTGGCAAAGCATGCATAAGCATCATCAACTTTCACTAGAGTTAGAGTCTTTGGCAATTCTTTTTGCTGTTCGAACGTTTTATTTACGATACAAATGCTTGATTCAGTCTTGTAAATGTATTCTTCGTATTTGGGATTTGATAGGAATGATAGTGTTCCTGTTTTACCTTCTTCTATTTTACTTAAGTCATTTACGACTACGTTAGGATTTCCCTGAATGTCTCCATTAAGGATACCGGCTATTTGTTCAGCTGAAAACTCCATTGTTCAAAAATATAAAAAGTGACTTTGCAAATAACATTATACTGCAAAAAAATCTCATTTCAATATGTGATATACCATTTACCTAACAAAATCAATCACAGTCCTCTCCCTCATATTCGAAAGAAAAAATCCTGGCTTTCTCCTTGTAAAAGGAAGCTCTAAAACCAAAAGGAACACCATTATTGTCATTTAAAATAATCCTGTGCTCAGGTTTAGGTTGAAGTTTCAATCTTGAATTTTGAAGATCGATACGCCCCGAAGAAAGAAATTTTGTCATTAAAGTACTATCCTCTTCAATACCTAACGCTTTTCTTTTGCAAATAGTATATTCGGTTGTATCAGAATAAAAAAAGTTTTTCCCACTTGGAACAACTACAGGTACACCAAGTCCTTTTTTTGTAGGTTTTACGGAACTTGAATTAAAGCTGTTAGGAACCAATTCACAAACAAATGCCCCGTCATATAAAATTACTTGAGCAACGAAGTTTTCAATTTTACTTGTTGGACCTTCAAGATGATAAATTCTTGGATTGGTATTTTTTACACTTTTTGAGAAGTCCACATCGGCAGATTCAATGTATTTTTTTAATTCAGATTTATCGATTTTTAGATTTTCTAAAACACCTAGGTTTTTTTCTGAAACAAAAATGATTTTTTGTGCGAGTAGTGTTTTTATTCTATTCTCTGGAAGCCATGAACAACCTCGATTATTGAAGAAAAAGAACACAAAGAGGAGGCCCATGCCGAAACCCAATCCATAATAAAGCAGTCTTCTTTTTAATGTATTCATCTTTTACGATATATAAAGTGTCAGACCAACTACTATAAGTCTCAAATCTTCAATGAAGAAAAAAAGGATCTAGAAAATAAGCAGAGCCGTATTTATTTATAAAAGAGCTTCTAATTTTGAATCTAAAGTTGCTTTTGGTACTGCTCCAACAGATTTATCTACCACTTCACCATTTTTAATAAACAGAACAGTGGGTATACTTCTTACACCAAATTGAGCAGAAACATTTGCATTTTGGTCTACGTTTACTTTACCTATAAGCGCCTTTCCTTCATAGTCTTTAGACATTTCGTCAATAAGTGGTCCAATCATTTTACAAGGTCCGCACCATTCTGCCCAAAAGTCTACTACAACTGGTTTATCTGATTTGAGTACTAATTCGTCAAAGTTTGAATCTGTAATTTCTAAAGCCATAATCTTAATTTGTATAATTAAAGTTAGAACAAAATTAATTTAATTATTTAATGTTCAACCAATATTTATTATTCATTGTTTTATTCAAAGCTCTTTTTTAAGGTATGTGGCAGTATGAGATACTTTACGTGTGTCATTCACCAACTCTTTGACAGTGCCTTTGAATACTATTTCTCCACCATTTTCTCCACCTTCTGGACCCATATCAATAATATGGTCCGCAATTTTAATAATATCCAAGTTGTGTTCAATAACGAGGACCGTATTTCCTTCTTCAACTAATTTATTTAGTACCGATAGCAATTGGTTAATATCCTCGAAGTGAAGACCTGTTGAGGGTTCGTCTAATATATATAGTGTTTTACCAGTCGACTTTTTTGACAGTTCACTTGCCAATTTTATACGCTGAGCTTCACCACCAGATAAGGTTGTTGAGGACTGTCCGAGAGTTACATATCCCAATCCAACGTCCATTAAGCTGCTGATTTTACGCTTAATCCTAGGTTGATTTTCGAAAAACACAAGTGCATCAGAAATAGACATATTCAGTATATCTGAAATGGAGTTTCCTTTAAATTTAACTTGAAGGGTTTCATAATTGTATCGTTTTCCTTGGCAGGATTCACATTCTACATAAACATCCGGTAGAAAATTCATTTCAATTAATTTCATTCCACCGCCATTACATGTTTCGCATTTGCCACCGGAAACGTTGAACGAGAACCTTCCAGGTTTATAACCGCGAATTTGAGCCTCTGGAAGTGATGCATATAACTGTCTTATTTCGTCGAATACTTTTGTGTATGTCGCCGGATTAGAGCGTGGCGTACGACCAATTGGTTTTTGATCTATTTCAACAATTTTATCTATGTTCTCAAAGCCTTTTATATTGGAGTAGGGAAGAGGAGTTGTATGGCTTTTGTATATTTTTTCAAATATAATAGGGACCAAGGTCTGATTAATTAAGCTTGATTTACCACTCCCACTTACTCCGGAAATACAAGTAAAAGTTCCAAGAGGTATTTTTAAATTTATGTTTTTTAAATTGTGACCGCTTGCACCAGAAAGTGTAATGAATTTCCCATTTCCTTTTCTAATTTTCTTAGGAATATCAATGTTTAACTTTCTACTTAGGTATTGTCCTGTTAGCGTATCGGATTTACATAATTCCTGAAATGTACCTTTTGACACTATTTCTCCGCCATAAAGGCCTGCTTTGGGACCTATATCGATTATGAGGTCAGCAGCTTCCATAATTTCTCTGTCATGTTCAACGACGATGATGGAATTTCCATTTTCTTGAAGGTTCTTCAGCGATTTTATCAACTTGTTGTTATCTCTTTGATGCAAACCAATGGAGGGTTCATCCAAGATATATAATACATTTATTAATTCTGTGCCGATTTGGTTGGCAAGTCTTATTCGTTGTGCCTCTCCTCCAGAAAGTGATTTAGAAGGTCGGCTTAAGCTTAAATAATCAAGTCCAACATCAAGAATAAATTGAAGCCTAGTTTTGATTTCTTTTATTATTTCAGACCCGATTTTTATTTGATTTGTATTTAATTCGCCATCTATTTGATTGGTCCATTCTTGTAATTCAATCATGCTCATTTCTGATACTTCCGCGATGTTTTTATTTCCAATTCTGAAATGCTCTGCACTCTCATTGAGTCTTGTGCCTTTGCATGAAATGCAAGTGATAATGGTTGTATAATTATCAGCCCATCGTTGCATTCTTTTGCTTTTGTCTGTAGACTGTCTCTTTAAAAATGGAAGTACACCTTCAAAGGAGTTGATGTTCTCATCTATTAAGTGACTCGTTCCATTGAGTATATGAGTAAGGGTATCTTGACCTATGTTTTTAATGGGTGTATCAATGGTTTTATTTCCTTTTTTTAGCAGGATGGTAATTTCTTTAAAAATCCAATTGTTCCGAAATTCGCCTAAAGGTTTTATTCCACCTGATTTTATTGAGAGTTCTTGATTGGGAATAACTTTATCAAACTCGATTTCTTTGGTAATACCCAACCCATTACAGTTGGGACATGCTCCATAAGGAGAGTTAAATGAAAATAGATTTGGTTCTGGATCAGGATAACTCACCCCTGTGCTTGGGCAAACCAAATTCCGACTGTAGCTTTTAATTTCTTCTTTATCATAATTGTATACCATGATGATATCAGCTCCAATATTAAAGCTTGAAGAAATCGCATCTAAAATCCTTTTATTATCAACATCTTGAACGGAAAAGCGGTCAATGACTATTTCAATATCATGAATTTTGTATCGGTCTAAACGCATTCCTGGAACGATATCTTGGATGACACCATCAATTCTTACTTTCGTATAGCCAGATTTTTGTATCTGAACAAAAAGCTCTTTGTAATGTCCTTTTCGTCCTCTTATTTTTGAACTGAGAACAGCAATCTTGTTTTTTGAATATTTATCTTGTATCAACTTACTGAGTTCGTCATCTGAGTACTTGATCATCACTTCACCTGTATTCTTGGAATACGCGGTAGAAACCTTTGCAAACAAAAGTCTGTAGAAGTCATATAGTTCTGTAATTGTTCCTACTGTTGATCGTGGTGATTTGGAAACAGTTTTTTGCTCTATTGAAATAACTGGTGATAATCCTTTTATTTGATCTACATCAGGTCGCTCTAATCCTCCTATAAATTGTCTTGCATAAGAAGAGAATGTTTCAATATATCTTCTTTGCCCTTCTGCAAAAATGGTGTCAAAAGCGAGTGATGACTTCCCACTCCCACTAAGTCCCGTAAAAACAATAAAAGAATTTCTAGGAAGATCTAGATCAATATTCTTTAAATTGTGTTCCCTCGCGCCTAGAATTTGTATACTGGAATCCTTTGTTTTCATTTATTTAAAGGTATTAAAAGGAATCATACACTATGAACAGAAATACTATTTAAAGTGTTTAGAAGATAAACGAATAGAATCTAATTTTCTTTTTTTTGCGGATACTTGATCGTGTTTCGATAGAGTAATAAAAACACAGCCGAAAAGTAAAGAAGAAAAATCAAGGTGAAATGAATTTTTTCGTGAATTACTAAATAAATTATCGAAACCGAAAGTATAAAGGAAATAAATCCAATAACACTAAATATCATCCATACTTCTTTGTCTTTATACCCTGCATATACCAAGTGATGAGTGGTGTGATCTTTGCCCCCCACCATTGGTGATTTACCTTCTAATAGTCTGTTTATTAATACAGTTAGCGTATCTGCTGCTGCAGGGGTAAGTGCAGTTAATGTAACAATGAGACTCACCCAAGAACTGTTTTCAGTTACGCTTCCTAAGTTCCATAAAAATTTAATGGAGAAAAAAGCCACGAATAAGCCTATAAATTGACTCCCAGCATCTCCCATAAACATTTTTGATGGATTTATATTGTATTTTAAAAAACCAAGGATTGATCCAATTACAGCAATCAAAATATACATCCAATAAAGCTGATTTTCATCACCAATAAGCATCGCTGAAACAAGACATGAAAGTAATGCGAACAATACGGTGGTGGCCGTAATGCCGTCCATGTTATCGAGCATGTTTAATGAATTCATGAGGATGATGACCCAAATAACGGTAATAATACCGTCAAGAATCTCATGGTGAAATAAGGTGATATTTGTGCCTGTGAACAATAGAAAAAGCCCACATGAAATTTGAATGAACAATTTGAAAAGAGGCTTTGTATCATAGGCATCATCCGCTAAGCCCATGAAAAAAGCTAATGATGAGGCAAAAAATAGGCCTAAAAACTGCAAGTTTCCGAATAGGTTAAATTCAGGTTCAATTATTAGATATAATATCATTGCGCTCAAAAACCCTAAGAAAAG
>ERZ887851.330-NODE-330-length-48387-cov-7.745924_pt1 | contig 48387 bp, 44 predicted proteins | sample MGYA00521100_ERZ887851 | MGnify/ENA primary metagenome ERZ887851 (study PRJEB32303, sample SAMEA104408602) | aquatic metagenome | biome: Brackish water; feature: Pelagic; material: water | place: Baltic Sea | collected 2014-06-06T16:11:00 | depth 11,444 m ... | reverse complement strand
TGTCATCTTAATGGCTTGATCATCAATTTGATTTTGAGTCGGGCTGAAGTCTTGAAAAAAATTCTGAGCGACACTTGAAAAAGAAATAAGCGCACAAAATATCGCGCAGATAAAGTTAAGTTTCTTCATGTTTTTGGTTTAATTCTTTCAAATTTAGTACTTTAATGTGTCATTGCCAAAAGGTTTTAGCCAAAAAAATGGCACCCATTTCTGGATGCCATCTTCCGATATGCAGTTAGTTTATTCTACAAGCTCGGGTTGGCTTGTAGGACTAAGAGCTTCTTTAATTCTAGATTCTAACTCATCCATTAATTCTGGATTGTCGAGTACCAATTGTTTAACAGCGTCTCTTCCTTGTCCAAGTTTTGTTTCTCCGTAAGAGAACCATGAACCACTTTTGTTGACTATGTTTAATTCAACTCCAAGGTCGATAATCTCACCTACTTTAGAGATTCCTCCCCCATACATAATATCAAATTCTGCTCTTCTAAAAGGGGGAGCCACTTTGTTTTTAACAACTTTCACCTTTACACGGTTTCCAATAACTTCGTCTCCATCTTTAATCTGTGTTGAACGACGAATATCCAATCGAACTGAAGAGTAGAACTTCAAAGCGTTTCCACCTGTTGTTGTTTCTGGATTCCCGAACATCACGCCAATTTTCTCACGAAGTTGGTTGATGAAAATACAGCAAGTTCCTGCTTTGTTAATAGAACCCGTTAGTTTACGCAATGCTTTCGACATCAATCTTGCTTGAAGTCCCATTTGAGAATCCCCCATTTCACCTTCAATCTCCGCTTTTGGTGTTAATGCAGCAACTGAATCTATTACCACGATATCAACTGCTCCTGAACGAATCAAATTATCTGCAATTTCCAATGCTTGCTCACCATTGTCCGGTTGAGAAATAATCAAGTTGTCTATATCAACGCCTAATTTTTTCGCATAAAACTGATCAAAAGCGTGCTCTGCATCAATAAAGGCCGCTATTCCTCCTTGTTTTTGACATTCCGCTATTGCATGTATGGCCAAAGTCGTTTTTCCAGACGATTCAGGCCCATAAATTTCAACTACTCTTCCTTTCGGAAACCCATTGACGCCCAATGCTAAATCCAAGGTCAAAGAGCCCGTTGGAATTACTTCTAAATTAGTAACTGGATTGTCTCCTAATTTCATCACGGTTCCTTTACCGTAAGTTTTGTCAAGCTTGTCCATTGTTAATTGGAGTGCTTTCAATTTTTCTGTGTTTACTTCTTTTTTAACTGACATATCGGTTATGTTTAGTTTTCCACCAAGGCGGAATGGTTTGATTTATATATTGAACGTAACAAAGGTTATTCATCAGGCCGTAAACTATTTACGTTGTCCTATTCTTTCTCAAATATTTTTAAAATTTCTTCAGTATGAGCTTTCGTTTTTGGCTTATCGATAATTCCCTTTATTGTACCCGTTTCATCTAAAACAAAGGTGGTTCGATGGATGCCATCATAAATTTTTCCCATAAATTTTTTCTCGCCCCAAACTCCAAACGTTTCTATTATTTCTTTTTGCTCGTCCGCAACTAATACAAATGGCAATTGAAACTTATCTATAAACTTCTGGTGGCTTTTCTCGGAATCCGCACTTACGCCTATAACTTCAACACCTTTTTTTTGAAGTTCAGACCAATTGTCGCGTATGTTACAAGCTTGCGTTGTGCATCCTGGTGTATTGTCCTTCGGATAAAAATAGACAACAGCCTTCTTTCCTTCGTAGCTTTTTTGGTTTATAGCTTTGCCGTTTTGATCCTTTCCAGACCAACTTGGCGCCTTATCTCCTACTTTTAAATGTTTCATTTTGACGAAATATTAATCAAATATACTGATTGTTTTTTAATCAAAACAAATTAAAACGAAAAAAGTTTAGGTGGAATATAAAAAACTACAGACTTATGATAAATGATTAAGCCGACTTCTTGCTTTGCTTTAAAAAGAAGATGGTTTGTATAAACAAGCCCGCTATGTGCGTGAATACGACACTTAAAAGGATATCTGGTGAGGCTTGTAATTTGCTGAATATCATATAAACTGCTAATCCCAAGAAAGCTAAAATTTGAAAAACAGTGGTCATTAAAAATCGATTGATAAACTGACCTTCTTTGAATTTAAAATGAACGATTTGAACACCCACCATCAGGATGAGCCAGCTTGCAAAAAGACCGAGAAATAAAATTTTTAAGTCAATGCTGGGGACAAACATTTTGATCACTACGAAAGCTAGAGCAACACAGCCAGTTAAGGTCAACACATTGTAAAGTACTAATTTATTCATCTTCCTTGCTGCTGTTTATGACTTCTTTTATAACCACATACATCGCCAAAAAGACGCCGCTGAGGGCTAAAATGATGGTCCAAATGTTTTCTGTTTTATACGTTTCATCTATATAAGTGCCGAGCCACGAAAACAACCCAATAATCACTCCCATCTGAATTACGATCCCCGAAAACCGGGCGTATTTCTTCATGGGAGAAGAGGGCTTGCTCATTAATAAACGATATCTGGTTGATTCTCAGATTGCGCTTTTTGCTTCGGTCTAGAAGATCCTGCGCCACCCATTGAGCAATTGCCCAAGAAAATGGCTCCTTGATGAATCTCAATTTTAGCGGTAGAAATATTCCCTTCAATCTTAGATTTTTCACGCAAAGTTAAAAGCGCTTCTACTTTAAGATCTCCTGTAATTCGTCCTTCAACATCGGCTTCGTTACAGTTCAAATTTCCTTTAATAACAGCATTTTCACCAATCAATACTTTGCCAGCAGACGTAATATTGCCTTGCACTTCACCATCAATTCGAATGCTAGAATCTGTAATTAATTCACCTATGATTTTTGCTCCTTCGACCAACCTGTTCAATCGATCCGGCGCTTCAAAATTTCCGCTGCTACTCTTCTTCTTTCCCATCATTTTTTCCTCTTATTATTCTAATAATACTCTTCGCAAAACATTTCGTATTCACGCAGTTTTTGCGTTTCAAAAAGTGTTTTCAAATTAGGTTGAGTAATTAAGGTCGTCTTAGCACCTTGAAGATCCATCAAATGCTTTCTTGTGGCTTTAAAGGTCCGAATATATTCCTTTGCCTCCAAATCATTTTCAAATTTATCTATAACAACGATACTTTGGACGTCTCCAAATATCTTCGAACTTACCCTTAATTTAGCTCTGGAGTAAAACTCTTTGTTGAAATCGACGATTTTATTCTTGGATAAACTCGAGTTGTCACCTTTAGGAATGAAAATTAAAACATAGTGCTCCAATTGATCATCGTATGTAAACAAAGGGTTTTCCGTCAAATCAACCGGTTCAAACTTAGAGAACCCGTTTTTAATAATATCTATCATTTCCTTAGCTCGTATTGCTTCTGGCGTTTTTGGAAATTCTTTTACAATTAAATTCAAGTTTGGTAATAATGTTGTCTTTTCCGGATTCAATTTCCCCTGACACATAGCCTTCAACAACATATATTTCGATCGATACTCATTTTCGGGTTCATTCAATAGCACTTCTTCGGCACTTATCAACGCTGGATAATATAAGCCTTGACTATATCTACTCAAGGTATAAACGTAATCCCTTTGCGCTTTTACCTCGTATTCTTTTTTCTTCACGAAACAATCTGGATCGCGCAAATAGCAGGCGTAATCAGAATTCGGATAATAATTCAATATATAACTCTTATGAACGTCCGCTTTGGATCTATTCGAGGTTTCGTTCATGCGATACATCTGAAAAGCCGACATTGCCTTATAATCCGTTTCAAAATCTTTTTCCACCACCGCAGTAAACTGATCGGTCGCTAATTCGGCTTCGTTCAATTGGTCCTTGTAAATTATTCCCGCCGCATATCGCGATTTGACCAATCTGTTTTGCGAGACTAAAATGGATGAATCTCCCTTCGGAATGTTTTTCGATAATGCTTCTATACTATAAGGATCAGTGTATTCGTCTAACACTTCAACACTGTCGACAGGGACTTCTTTTCCATTTTCATCGGTGAAAGTTGCAATGACAATTTTGTCGCTTCTACGCCAATCATCTTCGTTTGTTCTATCACCCCAAAGTCTTTTAAAATCTTCAAATCCCTCCGCACGAGCTTTAGCATTGGTAAAGATAAACTTGCTTCCACTTTGGTTTTGGTTGAATGCATTCTGGTTTTTCTGAAGTGCGATCAACTTTTCCGCCTCCCGTTTCTTGTATTCGTCTTCTCGCGCTTTTAAGGTCTTTCCAACTTCCTCTAAATACGTCAATTGATCGGACTCACTCATAGCTGCAATTCGTTGAACACTATCTTCAAATTGTGCCAATTCAACTGCTTGCACTAATTCGCTTAATTTGGCTGCTTTGTTACGTATCGCTCCGGCATTTGGATATTTGTCATTGATAACTCTTCCGCACGAATCGTAATATTTTTGAGCAGGGATATAGTCTTTCTTCGCAAAGCGTAAATCGCCCATTTTCTCATACGCCATACCCTTTTGACGGCTGTTCGTGGTGCTATAAAATGCAGCCTCTGTCAAATAGTGAACGGCTTGAGGCTCATTCCCTTTTGATAATTCAATATTGGCCAATGCATAATAAATTTGATCCTTGAATTCCGCGTTTTTCGGATCATCCAACATCTTATTCAAATCCTTGATCAACTTATCGCTTCCGCCTAAAAAAGCTCTTTTCAGTCTTGCGCTGAAAGCCATTTCATACGGCGCGCTGCTCTGTAATACTTTGGTGTAATTGGCAATAGCTGCTGGTGCATTCCCGCCATCTTCGTTCAACTGACCCAAAATAAAATAAACTCTTGCTTTGTCGGCTTTGCGTCTTATATGCCTTGCAGCCAAATTCAAATTTATAATCGCCTCTTCTTTTTCGCCACGAATCAAATTCAATTCCGCTTTGGTCAAGTACATTTCTGGATAAATCTCTTTCGGCAAAGTGGCCAACTCGTCCTCTTTTTCTTTTTCTTTCTTAGATTTCTTTAAATTCTTGATGAAGTTTTTAAACATCTTTTGTTTGGCTGCTTCCTTTTCTGATATCAAGGCTTGATCGAGGATGTCAAGATTGAATCCAGCTTCAGTATAGTTGCCTAGAACGAGATTCGTTTTAGCCATCCACAATTCGCCGACAAAATTAGACTCGTCATTGGTGTAAAACTTCTTGATGAACATGAAGTTCTTCATCGCTTGTTCATAATCTCTTCGGATATAACTCGCACGACCAACTGTGGTCCAGTTTTCATCAATGTAATTGTTGTTTTCTTCTTTCTTTCTTGAGGGGCGCGCACTGCCTGGCATGCTGTGATTCTGAATCACTTTTGTGCATTTTGCAATGGCAGTGTCAATCGCAGGGTACAAATTTTTCACTGCACCTGTATCCGGATAATTCTGAAGGGGAAGCAAGGTGTAATAATCCTCCACTACATTTCTTCGGTAATCCGACAAGGCTTGATCCAACAACAAATTAGCGTTGAAATATCCGTTATAGTGCGAGGTGGTACTATGATAAAAGCGATTGACAGCGCTATTCTTAGCGGGATCACACGCAATAAGAACAAAAAGGAGCAAAGCTGCTCCTATACTGAATCTGAAAAAATTAATCATTAAACTGGTTTTCTTGACTAACAATAAAACGGGAAAGCCCTATTTTATTGTATTAAAGCATAAATTTATGAATTCTCGATAAATTAATTAGGCAATGTTCGTGAAAACTTGCTGAATGTCGTCATCGTCTTCGATTTTATCCAACATTTTTTCAATATCTATCAATTGTTCGTCTGAAAACTTAACTGGTGAAGTTGGAATACGCTCCAAATTCGATTTTATGGGCTCTATTCCTTTTTCTTCCAAAGCAGAGGCAAGTGTTCCGAAAGCGGTGTATTCACCATAAATCACGAACTTATCTTCCAACACTTCGATTTCTTCCAATCCAGCATCTATGAGCTCCAGTTCCATTTCTTCTGGGTCCATTCCTTTCGCCTTTTCTATCTCGAAGATACATTTTCGGTTGAACATAAATTCTAAAGAACCTGTAGCCACAATTGCTCCGTTGGCTTTATTGAAATACGATTTTACATTCGCAACTGTTCGCGTTGGATTGTCTGTTGCGCACTCCATAAAGACCAAAACTCCATGCGGCCCTTTTCCCTCATAAATAATTTCATGGAAAGCTTCAACATCCTTCGCCGACGCTCTTTTGATAGCCGCTTCTATATTGTCTTTTGGCATGTTTTGTGCCTTCGCATTTTGAATCGCTGAGCGCAAGGAACCATTCATGGATGGATCCTCACCACCTTCTTTGGCTGCCATAGTGATCGCTTTCCCCAATCGAGGAAACAATTTCGACATTTTGTCCCAACGCTTTTCTTTTGCTGCTCTGCGGTATTCGAACGCTCTTCCCATTTGTGAACTTTTTTAAGAGCCCAAATTTAATTAGAAAGTTGCGGGTTTAAAAGTTAATCCGGTGTAAGTTTCTTACTTCTGGACAAAAAAGTATGGGCAATAACATATTCGCCACATAAATATCTATTTTTGTCCCATGAAAATCTTAATTGTTCGTTTCAGTTCCATCGGCGATATCGTTTTGACGACGCCCGTCTTGCGTGGATTGAAAGAACAATTGACGGATATTGAAATTCATTATGTCACCAAATCCAAGTTTTCTTCTCTGCTCGAAAACAATCCTAGAATTGACAAACTGTGGACGATAGAAAAGTCGATTGATGAAATCATTGATGCTTTAAAAAAGGAGAATTTTGATCAAGTAATAGACTTACACCACAATATTCGAACGCTTGCTTTGAAGAAAAAACTGAGGAAACCGTCTGCATCGTTCAAGAAATTAAATGTTCAGAAATGGATGCTGGTGAATCTGAAAATGAAAAAAATGCCGAAGGTTCACATTGTAGATCGATACATGCAAGCGGTGGAATCTCTGGGCGTAAAAAAAGATGATTCCCCCTGTGAGTTTTATATTTCAGCAGAAAACGAAGTCGATATTCAGCAGGAATTGGAGCTGAATACTAAAAAATATATTGGTGTTGCGATAGGTGCGCAATTTGCCACCAAATGTTTGCCGACGGATAAAATGGTTGAAATTTTGAAAGATCTTGATTCGACAATTGTGCTCCTCGGTGGGCCTGAAGATGAAGCAAAAGGGAATGAAATTGCTACCTTATTAAATGGTAAAGAAATTATCAATTCTTGTGGTAAATTTAATCTTCAACAAAGTGCCTCCATTGTTAAACAAGCTTCTGTTTTGTTGACTCATGATACAGGATTGATGCACATTGCTTCTTGTTTTGAAGTCCCCGTTATTTCTGTTTGGGGGAATACTATTCCCGAATTTGGTATGTATCCTTATTTTCCGAGTAAGCCAGAATTATTTTCAATACATGAAGTGAAAGATTTGTCTTGTCGACCGTGTTCGAAGATTGGGTATCAGGATTGTCCGAAGAAGCATTTTCGGTGTATGGTGGAGCAGGATGTTGAGAGGGTTGTTGGTGCTTTGCGTGGATTTATATAAACGCAAAGAAGCAGAGGCAACCAACCCCTAATTCCCGATAAATCCAACCCCTGTATTTCACAAAAATTAACACTGTGGAGAAAACAAAGGTCTCACTTGTTGGTTACTTAACGAATTACCAATAAATTTGTAGAAGAATTCAAAAAATGCATACATACAAACCTGGACCATTTCTAGAAAAAATAAATCTGCCCGAAGATCTTCGCAAAAACTTCTCTGTGGATGATTTGCCGCAGGTTTCAGAAGAATTACGTCAGTACATAGTTGATGTAATATCTGAAATTGGAAATTCCCACTTCGGTGCAAGCCTTGGAGTGGTTGAAATGACAGTTGCTTTGCATTATGTTTTTAATACACCATATGATCAGCTGGTTTGGGACGTTGGTCACCAAGCATACGGACATAAAATTTTAACGGGTCGACGTGATATTTTTCATACCAACCGATTGAAAGGTGGAATCTCTGGTTTTCCGAAACGTTCTGAAAGTGAGTTTGATACCTTCGGGGTGGGACACAGTTCTACTTCCATTTCTGCTGCGCTTGGCATGGCTGTTGCCAATAATTACAAGGGCGAAAAAGAACGTCAACATATTGCTGTAATTGGCGATGGTGCTATGACGGCTGGTTTGGCATTTGAAGGAATGAACCACGCTGGATTCGAAAAAGATGCCAATTTATTGGTGATTTTGAACGACAATTGCATGTCGATTGACCCGAATGTTGGAGCATTAAATCAATATTTGACCGACATTACAACTTCGCATACGTACAATAAAGTAAAAGACGATATCTGGAAATTGCTTGGGAAAATATCCAAGTTTGGCCCCGATGCGCAGACCATTGCATCGAAAATTTCGAATGCAATGAAAACAGGATTGATGAAGGATAGCAATCTTTTCGAGTCCTTAAAATTCCGTTATTTCGGCCCCATTGATGGACACGATGCTATCGGAATGGCGAAAATATTAGAAGATTTAAAAAAAATCCCTGGACCTAAAATTTTACACTGCATTACACGAAAAGGTGCTGGATATAAGTTTTCTGAAGAAGGAAATCCGACGCAATGGCACGCACCAGGTGTATTTAATAAAGATACGGGTGAAATCGTAAAGATTATTCCTAAACAACCTGAGCCGCCTAAATATCAAGAAGTTTTTGGTCATACTATTGTAGAATTGGCCGAAAAAAATGATAAAATAATGGGTGTTACACCTGCTATGCCTTCCGGATGCTCCTTGAATATCATGATGAAGGCAATGCCAAATCGTGCGTTTGACGTCGGGATTGCAGAACAACACGCTGTTACTTTTTCGGCTGGATTGGCAACACAAGGAATGGTGCCGTTCTGTAATATTTATTCGTCGTTCATGCAACGTGCGTACGACCAAGTTTTGCACGATGTTGCTATTCAAAATTTGAATGTTGTTTTCTGTTTAGATCGCGGCGGATTGGTTGGAGCTGATGGCGCTACGCATCACGGTGCATACGATTTAGCGTACATGCGTTGTATTCCAAACATGACTGTTTCTGCACCGATGAATGAGTCGGAATTGAGGAACATGATGTATACCTCGCAATTGGAAAACAAAGGGCCATTTAGTATTCGTTACCCAAGAGGAAAAGGGGTGATGACGGAATGGAAAACAGCCATGAAAGAAATTAAAGTGGGAACAGGTCGCAAATTGACCAACGGTTCTGACTTAGCGATATTGAGCATTGGTCATCCAGGAAATTTTGCTATAGAAGCGATTGCCGACATGAAAGCAACCGGAATGTCTGTGGCACATTACGATATGCGTTTTGTAAAACCAATCGACGAGGTAATGCTTCACGAAGTGTTTTCGAAATTTAAGAAAGTAATTACAGTCGAAGACGGAACAGTAATGGGTGGGTTTGGTTCTGCTGTTATTGAGTTCATGGCAGAGCACAATTATTCTGCGCAAGTTGTTCGTCTTGGAATTCCAGATAGATACGTACACCACGGAAAACAAAAAGAATTGTGGGCAGAATGCGGTTTCGACAAAACGGGAATCGAGAAAACGGTGAAAAGGATGTTGGATTATTCGGAAGGAAGTGATTCTATTGCTTCGGAGAAGTTGGGGTGATTTTTGTCCCCGCAAAGATTTTAATGGTCTGAGAAATTAAGAGTTCAAGGTCATTCATTTTTTCCTTATACTTAATGAGCTGATTTCCTTAAAGTTTTCGCAATGCGAATCTTAATGTTGAATGTTAATCCCCAGGAATTAATTTCTCAATCAAATTCGTCAAGTACACAAAATCTTCTACGCTTAACCTTTCTGGTCGTAGCGTGAAGATTTGGTCTTCAACAACATTCCCTTTCAAAAATCCTTTTACCGAATTTCGGATTGTTTTTCTGCGTTGATTAAAACTTGCTTTTACTATTTGAATGAATAATTTTTCATCGCAAGCCAATTTTTGGGTGCTGTTTCTGACACAGCGAATGACGCCCGATTGCACTTTTGGCGGCGGGTTAAACATCTGTGCATCAACTGTAAAACAATATTCGATGTCATAAAAAGCTTGGGTGAGAACAGAGATAATTCCATACACTTTCGTTCCAGGTTTTTCAGCAATTCGTTCTGCCATTTCTTTTTGAAACATGCCCATAATTTCAGGCACCAAATCTCTGTTTTCTATACATTTGAAGATGATTTGAGAAGAGATATTGTACGGGAAATTTCCAACCACTGCGAATGGCTCCCCGTCGAAAAGTTGAGTGATATCCGTTTTCAGAAAATCTGCTGAGTAAATTTTATCTTTTAATTTTGGCTTGTTCTCCTCTAAATAGGCAACAGAATCCCTATCGATTTCCATCACTTTTACGTTCAATCCTTCTCTTTTCAATAAAAAATCGGTTAAAGCGCCCATTCCTGGACCTATTTCCAAAACATTGTGGCAATCGTGACTTTCTATGAATTGATCGGCAATTTTCCGACACATGTTTTTGTCTGTTAGGAAATGCTGACCGAGGTGTTTTTTTGGTTGAACGCTCATCGTTTGAATTCTTCTACTACATTTAAAAATGTTCGAAAAGCAGCGAATTTTCCAGCCCACATTTCGTTGAATTCTTTACGCAACGCTGCTGCATATTTTGCCTCATACTCATCGAAAACATCCTGACTTTCGCACAAATAGGTTGTTGCGTAGGTCATTCCACCTTCCTCTTCGCCATCAACACGACAAATTCGAGCTTCTAAAAAATGGCCCGTTTCCATCACTTCTGGAATATGTTTTTCGCGCATATATTTCAACCATTGTTCTCTAACGGTTATGTCAATGCTAACAGTTACGTTGTACAAAATCATATGCAAAGCTACGCAAAAAAGGAGTTCTTGAAAAACACGATACTACGCGATTGATTTTAATTATCTTCGCAGCGATGATTCAGTTGTTTACCGGAAATCGACCCGTAATTCTGCTCCTATTGCCCTTTATTGTTGGGCTTTTGGTCATATTAAATTTGTGGTCGGGTTATTATGAATACGCACCAACTACCAATCTAGGACTTTGGGGAAGTGACTTTCAACTTCCGCAAGGTTTGACGCTCACACTCGGCCCAATTTTCGTTCTTGGAAATGCTTTGTTGCTTAACGTCCTTTTTAATCGGAACGATTTTATTGATCGAAATACCTACATAACTTCCCTTATTTATGTTGCTTATTTCAGTTTCTATCATGCATTTTATCAATTGGATGGATTGTCAATTTCTCACTTTCTGTTGATTCTTGCTCTTTTTGAAGTCTTTAAATTGTCCCAAAAGGAAAAAGGAAACAAAGCCGTTTTCAACGCTGGTTTTCTCGTCGGATTAGCGACTACTTTTCATCCCGCACTGCTTGTGTTTTTTCCCTTCTTATATTTCATGGTCATCGCGCTTCGTCCCATACTTTTTCGAGAATTTAGTCTACTTGCAGTAGGATTTGGTGTGCCGCTTTTGTATGCAGTGGTTTTTTCCATGTTTCAGGAAAATGAAATTTCCATGCGATTAATTAGCACATCTACCGACTATTTAAAAATTCAATTGGATTTCTTGGTCACTGCCACCTTGATTATTTTCACCATTTTGGTCAGCTTTCTAGCGCTGAATAAACAAAGTCAAAAAACCTCCATCCGCTCTAAAAGATTGATGCGAGCACTTTTTATCTTTTCAGCTTTTTGCATGTTGTTGGGTAGTTTAGATTACATTTTTTTCGGTCAAATTGAGCGTTTTAGCTTGCTCTTTATCCCGATAAGTTTCTTTTTAACATTCGGCCTTTCCATTAAAGCATATCAATGGTTAAGCAGTTCTTTGGTCTACCTCATTCTCATTTATACCGTTGGGAAACTCTTTCTTCCCTTCTAGTTTCTTTTTGTTGGATAACTTTCCGCTTTTTCCCGCCTTTAAAGCGGTCAAAATGACTAATTTTACGGCAACTTTACAAGCTTTTAAACATGACATTTGGTGTTGTAACCTTTCCTGGCTCTAACTGTGACGAAGACATGGTCTACGTTTTGGAAAATATTCTTAATCAAAAAGTGGAACGCCTTTGGCACAAAGATACCGACCTGAAAGGGGTAGATTTCGTGGTGCTTCCTGGTGGTTTTTCGTATGGAGATTACCTTCGTTCGGGTGCAATTGCAAAACTTTCGCCTATAATGGGGTCGGTTATCGAACATGCGAAAGCAGGGAAATATGTCTTGGGCATTTGCAACGGATTCCAAATTTTAACGGAATCTGGATTGTTAGACGGAGCTCTTTTGCACAACGACCAACAAAAATTCATTTGTAAAAATGTGAATTTGAAACCTGCGTCGAACGAAAGTGGTATTACAAAAGATTTAGACATAAGTAAATCATACAAAATTCCTATCGCACATGGTGAAGGACGTTTTTATGCAGACGACGCTACGATTAAAAGATTGATAGACAACAACCAAGTTTTGTTTCAATATGTAGACGAAAATGGTATCGCTTCAGCCGAAGCTAATCCAAATGGATCCGTGAATAATATTGCTGGAATTTGTAACGAAGGAAGAAACGTTTTCGGCATGATGCCCCATCCAGAAAGAGCGGCAGACAAGGATTTAGCCAACGAAGACGGGCGGGCTTTCTTTGAATCGATTTTAAAAAACTGTTAAGCAAAAATTATGAGGGTATTATTACTTGGTTCGGGCGGGAGAGAACATGCACTGGCTTGGAAAATCGCACAAAGTTCTATACTCGAAGCTCTTTTCATTGCGCCGGGAAATGCTGGAACACGAATTCACGGACAAAACGTTCCTATTCAACCGACTGATTTCAAAGCTATCGGAGAATTCGTACTAGAACATGAAATTGAAATGGTGGTTGTAGGCCCTGAAGATCCTTTGGTTCTCGGCATCCACGATTACTTTTTAGCCGATGATGAATTGAAAAAAGTGGGCGTTATTGGTCCACAAAAAGAAGCTGCACAACTCGAAGGAAGTAAAGATTTTGCCAAAAAATTCATGGCGCGTCACAATATCCCAACTGCAAAATATGGTTCTTTTCAAAGAGAAACATTAAGCGAAGGGCTTGCCTTTTTAGATAAAATGAAAGCTCCTTATGTCCTGAAAGCAGATGGATTAGCCGCTGGAAAAGGCGTGCTTATTCTCGAAGATTTGCAAGAAGCAAAATTGGAATTGACCAACATGCTCCAAGGTAAATTTGGTGATGCTAGTAAAACAGTTGTCATAGAGCAATTCTTGAAAGGTATCGAGTGTTCTGTTTTTGTGATTACGGATGGTGATTCATATAAATTGTTGCCCGAAGCAAAAGACTACAAACGGATTGGTGAAGGTGATAACGGCTTGAATACAGGTGGAATGGGCGCTATTTCACCCGTTCCTTTTGCCGACGCAGCTTTCATGGACAAAGTGAAAAACCAAGTGATAATTCCGACTGTTAAAGGTCTTCGTTCTGAAGAAATTCCCTACAAAGGATTCATTTTCTTCGGATTGATTATGGTGAAAAACGAACCATACGTAATCGAATACAATTGTCGTATGGGTGACCCAGAAACAGAAGTAGTTTTGCCACGACTGAAATCGGACATTCTCGATTTATTCGAAGGCGTGCACTCCAATACTTTGTCTGAAAGAGATGTTCAATTTGACGACAGATGTGTTGCGACTGTTATGATGGTTTCTGGCGGATATCCTGAAAAATATGAAAAAGGAAAACAAATTTATGGTTTGAATGCTATCGCCAATTCGATTGTTTTTCACGCTGGAACAAAAGCAGACGGACCAGCAATCACTTCTTCTGGTGGGCGTGTTTTGGCGGTTACATCTTACGGGAAAAATTTGGATGCAGCACTCGACAAGTCTTACGAATCGATCAAACAAATTGAATTCGAGAAATCGTTCTATCGCAAAGACATCGGCTTCGATATTGTACCAGATAAAAATTGATTATCTTCATCCATAACTAAATGGACACCTCGTTTCTGATTATCATTTTCACGCTGCTGTTTTCAGCCTTCTTTTCGGCGATGGAAATTGCATTTATTTCGTCCAATCGGCTCAAGGTTGAATTGGACCGTTCGAACGGCACTTTCGTTGGAAGAATTCTAGGGAATTTCTACAAAAATGAATCGCGCTTTATCGCCATGTTGCTCTTGGGCAACAACTTCGTTTTGGTGCTGTTCGGTATTTATGCGGCCATTCTTCTAAATCCAGTTATTGCCTCTTGGGGAGTAACAAGCGGTGGTTTGTTGCTCTTTCTTCAAACTGTCATTTCGACTATTTTGGTGCTTTTGCTGGCAGAGTTCATCCCGAAAGCTTTGGTACAACTGAACCCAAATTGGTTTTTGCGCATAACTGCTTTGCCGATGCAACTGATTTATTGGTTGTTGCTGTTGCCCACAATTATTGTTATGATGCTCAGTAACGTGTTTTTACGCTTGCTCAATTCAGAAGATGACACCGAAGAAAAAGTGTTCTCGAAAGTCGATTTGGAACACTACGTAAGTGACATCAATGATCGTTTACACCACGAAGAAGACTTTGGAAATGAAATGCAAATTCTGCAAAATGCCTTGGACTTTTCAAATGTGAAAGCACGAGATTGCATGATTCCTCGTACAGAAATTATAGCGCTCAATGTAGAAGAAAGCATAGACGTATTGCACAAATTATTCGTTCAAACTGGCTTATCAAAAATCATTATTTACCGCGACTCCATAGACAATGTTATCGGCTATGTTCATTCCTTTGAAATGTTTAAAATGCCGGGGAATATCAAGCAGATCTTGATGCCCATGTCCTTTATTCCTGAATCTATTCCAGGAAAGGAAATATTGGGAATTTTCGCCAAACAGGCTGGGAATATTGCTGTAGTTTGTGATGAATATGGCGGAACATCAGGCTTGCTTACGATAGAAGATGTCATTGAAGAAATCTTTGGGGAAATTGAAGACGAACACGACACAGAAGACTGGATCGAAGAACAAATTGACGACAAAGAATGGCGTTTTTCTGCCCGTGCCGATATCGATTATTTGAACGATAACTACAACGTGGGAATTCCCGATTCGGATGAATACGAAACCTTGGGCGGACTTATTATTCACCATTTAGAATCCATTCCTGAAGTGGGTGCCGTTCTTATACTCGAACACCATGAATATATCATTGAAGTGGTCAGTGACAGACGAATTGAAATTATTAGAATAGCCAAGAAATGATCCGTCTACTTTTCCTCTTATTTCTACCCTACCCTCTTTTCGCGCAAACAGTTGTCGGCACTTTGAGCAAAGATTTGAAAGAAGTTTCAGGCTTGGTTTTTGTCAAAGACGATATGATGGCAGGCATCAACGATAGTGGAAATTCTCCTACGCTTTATTTCATAAATTTAAAAGGTGAGATTCAACACGAAACGAAACTGAAAGATGCCGTTAACGTGGATTGGGAAGACATCGCTTTCAACGGTAAAGATAAAATTTACATCGGCGATTTTGGGAACAACGACAACAAAAGAACCGATCTCTGTATTTACGAAGTGTCCTTGAAAGATGCACTCAAAGATGACAAGGTCGATGCCAAAAAACTCAAATTTGAGTATCCCGATCAAGATAAATTTCCGCCCAAAAAGAAGAATTTACACTTCGATTGTGAAGCGATGGCGTATTACAACGATTCATTGTATCTCTTCACGAAAAGTCGTGCGGAACCGTGGGATGGTATGAGTTACGTTTATTCCATCGATCCGAAGGATAAGAATCAAAAAGCAAACTTAATTGGCAAACTATATGTGGGGAAAAATGGCTGGTGGCAAGATGCGATAACGGCAGTCGATATTCAAGATGGCGTTTGCTACATTTTGACCTACAACCGTTTGATGAAATACAACATCGCCAACCAAAAATTGACTTTCGATCAATGGGTTTATATGAAACCAATTACCCAGAAAGAAAGTTTCGCCGTGAATTCCAAAGGTGAAATTTATGTCGCCGACGAAGTTCAACCTGGTTTGGGTGGCGGCTATTTATACAAAGTTGTTTTTCCCGCAAAAAAGAAGAAAAAAGAAAAGAAATGATAAATATCAATCAGTTCAAGGTAGTCATTTTTGACATGGACGGTGTACTAATCGATTCTGAACCTTTGTGGAAAATTGGTATGCAACGCATTTTCGATTCGATCGGTTGTAACTTAACGAAGAAGGATTTTCAGAAAACTGTTGGGCTTAGAATCGACGAAGTAATCGAATATTGGTACGAAGTTTCACCGTGGGAAGGCTATTCCGTAAAAGAAGTCGAAACACAAATCATGAGTGAAATGGTAAAGCTCATTCATGAAAATGGTGTTCCTCTTCCCGGTGTTGTGGATACGATTCGTTTTCTCAAAGAAAAAGGAATAAAAATCGGACTGGCCACCTCATCGTTCACCATTTTGATAGAAGCCGTTTTGAAGACTTTGAACCTAACAGAAGCTTTCGGTTTTGTGCACTCTGCCGAAAACGAAGCGTATGGGAAACCTCATCCAGCAGTGTATTTGACCGTTGCTGAAAAATTAGGGGAAAGACCGCTAGATTGTTTGGTCATCGAAGATTCGGTAACCGGAATTATCGCAGGAAAAGCAGCACGAATGACCGTCGTTGCCATTCCCGAAAAAATACACGAGCCCAATCCAAAAATCATACTCGCCGATTACGAATTTGAAGACATGACCCAGTTTCTAAACGCGATAAAATGAAACGCTATTTCTTACATCTGAGTTATGTGGGAACGCGCTATCGTGGCTGGCAAAGACAACCAGAAGTGCCGAGTGTTCAGGAAACAATAGAAGCGGCCCTTTCCAAAATTTTCAAAACAGAAATGACCATTTACGGTTGTGGACGAACAGATGCAGGCGTTCATGCGAGTCAGTACTTTGCGCAATTTCAAACCGAGGAAAAATGGGATTTTGACTTGGTTTTTCGTCTCAACAAAGTGTTGCCTGACGACATTAGTATTCATGATCTTATTCCCTGCAAAGGAACCGACCACGCTCGTTACGACGCCACCGAAAGGAGCTATCAATACTTCATTCACACCCAAAAAACAGCACATCTTTCCACTATTTCAACCTTACACGAAAGTTCCGTTTTGGACTTTGCAAAAATGCACGAAGCTGTTCAATTGATTTCCAACTATTCCGATTTCATTGGTTTTTGTAAAACGCCAGATTTACATCCTTCGACCCTTTGCGAAATCAAAAAAGTGGAATTTTCGCAGAATAAAAACGGCACCCAATTCTGTTTCGAAATCACGGCCAATCGTTTTTTACGTGGCATGATACGGAACTTGATGGCGAGAATTATACTTGTTGGTTCAGGTGAAATCACTTTGGAAAATTTCAAATCAGTTTTAGAAAAGTCGGTCACCGAAGAACTGCCCATTTTAGCTCCGCCACAAGGTTTGCACCTGTCTAAAATCATTTATCCATATTTGGATTTGGATGTTGTTTTTGATGCGAAGAAGATGTTGAGTTAGCGTGCTCCTATAAAAAGTAAATTAATTTCCCCCATACCTGAAGAGAGCTCCTCATAGGTCATTTTTTCATAACCTTCTGGTATTGCAAAACTAAATTTGCTAGCCTTCGTCGCTTCATCGAGTTTCAACTCTATTATTGTCGCTATAAAAGTCATTACCATCCCGTCTCTGTCTACTGCGTAGTCTATGGCATTCCAGGTAGTTGAGAAATTGATGATGTTTTGTCTGTTGAGATTGCGCTAATTTTATCCGTATACCAATAAACCATTTCATTTCCGTCGGCACCCGTTATAATCGCTTTTTTGCATTTGTATCCAAGAATGGTTTTCTTATCTTTTTTCAAGGTTACAGTGCTTTCTGATGTAACACCTTCATCCACTTCCATTTCTTTGGATGTTGTGAGAACCGCATTATTTCCCATCATACCACCCGTCAAAATAATAACTTCGTCGGTTTTACTATTTATAACAGTGGCCATCGATATAAGTGCTCCAAAGTCGAGCTCTGTGCGCGCTTTATCTCCATCAAAGTATAGTTCCATTTTACTTCCGTTGAACATAGCAACACCCATCGCCATGTCGGGATCTTCACTTGAGACATCAATTGTCTAGGCAATATATCCTTCTTTGGGTTGTGCAAACGACATTCCAATCGATAGAATGCTCAATGCTAGGGATAAAATTAATTTTTTCATAGGTTTATTTATTAGAGCAATTTACACTTTTCACGCAAAACTTTTCGTTTTTATTGTCGACAGGTTCAATTGTTATAAAAGAGCATCTTCCACCCAAGCTTTTCCCCAAACTTCCATTTCTTTAGGCGACCAAATACTTGGGAAAAACACTCTTTTTTGAAATCTAGGAGGTAAATATTTCTGCCAATTCGTCCCTCCTGTGGCATTCACGTCACCTTCTTTGGTTTGCAAATATCGAACTGCACTTTTGTAATGCGAAAGTGGCCAATTTACGTTCACCGCTTGGTCCAATTTCTTTAATTCTTCTATGATTTCCGGATTCTTTTGGTCAGTATCACTCAATTTCAAATACGATTGCCAAAGGTTGTCCGACGCTCTATGTTTGGTGTATTTCAAAAAAGTTTCTTCGTACTGTTCTTCAAATTGTATGAGCGTTAAGGTCTTTTTATTCGTGGCTAAATCTTTGGCTCCTTCTTTCCAATAAACGTTTTCGTAAAGTCTTTCCAGGTTGGTTTCCTTAGCCAGAGCTTCCCGTTGGTCGACGTGCACCAAGTTTTTTAAGTCGGTACAGTGAAATTCAATCAACCGATATTGTGCCGATTGGAATCCACTTGCCGGCAAAAGTGCCATTCGGAACTTCATGAATTCTTTGTTATCCATGCCTTTCGACATGATTTCAAAACTGTCAATTAATGCCCCGAAATAACGGGTTACGCGAGACAATCGTTCCAAGAAAAACTCTGCCGAAATAATCTCCTTGTTGGAAATGAGTTTTAATTCATTCAAACACAATTTAAAATACAACTCTGTAATTTGATGGTAAATAATGAAGATCTCTTCGTCGGCAAAATTGGTTCTAGGCTTTTGTAAACTCAACAAAGTATCAAGTTCGATATAGTCCCAATATTTGACATAATCTTGGTATAACAAACCGTCGAGATAAGCAAGAACATCCTGACCGTTGGCCGCATATTTCTCATTTAATAATTTTAATTTTTTCTCAACTTCCTTCGTAATTTCCATGTGCTTTTTTTGTTACTTTGACCAAATGTAATAATTCTCCTTTAATTGGGCCGCCTTCGTCTCTTGGACCGCTTCGCTATTGGACGAAAGCCTGCTTCGCTCAAAAACTCAGGACTTGCCGAAAATAGTCCATTAGTCTTTAAGTGAGCTTGCGAACGGTCTTTAATACATCAGCGAAGCGGGTCCTGAAGCCTAAAAAGCGGTCCAAAACAAAAAACAACTTTTTAAAATTAATCTCGTATCTTTCAGCAAAATACATTAAGCCTGCACATATGCGTTATCTCGTTTCAGTACTCTTTTTATCCCTCGCTTTATCTTCTTTTGGACAAACAACTTGGGCAGATGATGTTGCCACAATCTTTTATCAAAAATGTTCTAAATGTCACAACCCAAACGGAATTGCGCCATTTTCATTAGTCACATATAGTGAAGTTAGCCCAATGGCAGGTGCCATTTATGATGCGGTAAATCAAGACCGTATGCCGCCATGGCCGCCGAACAATGACTATCAGCAATATATACACAACCGTGAATTGGATGCTGCAGACAAAATTTTAGTTTTGGATTGGTTGACAAACGGTGCGCCTGAAGGAAACGCAAGCAACACTCCGCCGCCTCCTGCTTTCCCAACGGATGCATTGCTAGGTGCTGGTGATTTAGAATTACAGATTCCAACGTATATGTCCAAGGCTCAGTCTGGACAAGATGATTATGTATGTTTTTCTTTGCCGACAGGTTTAACCCAAGGTCGAGATATAAAATCTGTTGAAATAATTCCGGGAAATCGAAGTATAGTCCATCATGCATTAGTTTATATAGACCCCGATGGAAGTAGCTTCACGGATACAGTCGGCGGTGATTGTGCTTCACCAAGTTCACAAAACTCTGTCTTAGTTACGGGATATACTCCTGGAGCAACACCGATGACTTTGCCTACCGTTTCTCCCATGAAATTAGGGATCCCTTTACCCGCCAATTCGAAAATAGTTTTGGCCATGCATTATCCCGATGGATCGTATGGAGAATATGATAGTACCCGAGTCATATTCCATTTTTATCCACCTGGAACAACGGGAATAAGGACAGTTTATGCCGCGCCTTTGCTTTCCAATTGGTTTTTTGCTTTGCCGCCAAATCAGATGACAGATTTAACAGCAACGTATCCAAATTCAGGTACAATAAATCTTGAAGCTTCTATTTTGAGCGTTTTCCCGCACATGCACTTGATTGGTCAAAGTATAAAAGCATATGGTTTGGATCCTTCCAACGATACCATTCCATTGATTGATATTCCGCATTGGGATTTCCATTGGCAAGATTTTTACTGGTTCAAACATGCGCAACATTTTGAAATTGGCTCATCAATGAAGGCTGAGGCGACGTATAACAACACCACTTCGAATCCGCATAACCCAAACAATCCGCCACAATGGGTAGGCCCAGGTGAAAACACAACAGATGAAATGATGTTGGTGTATTTCCATTTTATGGGATATCAGCCAGGCGATGAGCTGTATGACTTGGAGCAATTGATGCAACAAGCGACTTTGACAGAATTACCGGAAGATGAATCTGGATTAAAAGTGTATCCAAATCCGTCATCAAGCGACTTCCATTTGTCTATGAAAAACTTCCCGAATGCTGAGAATTTTCAAATCCGCATTTATGATACCCAAGGTAAATTAGTGCGGGATTGGAAAAATATTCCTTCTGCTCAAAATTGGGTTTGGGACGGAAAATCGAACGATGGAGCTGAAACAATGAAAGGTATTTATATCCTTTCAGCGAATATTGGTGGATCGTTTTATTCGACGAGGTTAATTCGATTTTAGGGACGATTGATTTATTAAAACTCGAAAAACCATCTCCCTCAATCCCCCCCTGTCTTCCGACAGGCAGGCTCAAGGAGGGATGTAACTTTGAGATGGTGATTAAAATAGTTGCGCCAAATTCTAAATAAAATTGAGGGTTAATCCTCCCTCCTGACAGAAGGGATCGAGGGAAGTGTTACTCCGTTAATTAAAACGTCTATTCACCCTTCTTCACCATATTCTTCAATACCACCTGTACCTCATTATCCGTCTGATTGGTAATATAAAAATACCCATTCTCTAACCAAATTTGTCTGGCAATTTCAGCTTTTAAGGTTCTTGAAATCGAATTGTGGCTTTTTGACAATTCTTGAGATGAAAACGGAACAGCAAAATCATCTGCTGCGTACTTCGCAAATTTGCGCGACAAATCATTTCCAACTTGGAAGGTCGTCGAGAAATTTTTCAAACTCGGCCATTGTTTTCGTTTGCCATTTACAAAATCAAAAGCGAAGGCTTGGACTGCACCTGAGAATCGTAATTGATTGAAATATCCTGTATAATCTAATGTATCCAAAGGGATGAAAACGTCCGGCATAATTCCGCCTCCGCCATATACTATTCTTCCTTTTCGGGTTCTGTATTTTAAAGAATCCCCAAATAAAGTGCTGTCGGGAGCGAATAATTCGCCATTGTCGTAGCGGTCTCTTGAATCTGCATAATAATCTTCCATACTTCCGTTGTACTCTTTTTGAATACAACGACCAGAAGGCGTGTAATATCGAGCAACGGTTAATCGAAGATTACTTCCATCTCTCAAATTGAAATCTCCTTGTACCAATCCTTTTCCGAAACTTCTTCTACCATAAATTGTCGCCCGGTCATTGTCTTGAAGCGCTCCGGCCACAATCTCACTCGCCGATGCTGAATTCTGATTGATCAAAACTGCCGTTTCTATTCTTTCCAGTAATCCTCCTGATCGAGACTTGTACTTTTCGTCCCGTTGATTTATTCCTCGTGTTTCAACAATGGTCATTCCGCCTGGTAAAAACTCGTCAGAAATATCAATCGCTGCTGATAAAACTCCGCCAGGATTATAACGCAAATCTAAAATGAGTTTCGTCATCCCTTGCTGAAGTAGACTCTCGGCTGCATATCTAAACTCATCGTGGGTGGGTACAGAAAATTGCTCGATTCTGATGTATCCAACCGATTGATTCATCATAAAAGCGGATGTAACAGAAGTAATTGGAATTCCACCTCTGGTCACACTAAAGGTTTTCTTGTCTTTTCCTCTTTGGATTTCAACTTTTACTTTCGTGCCTTCTTTTCCTTTTAGGTATTCCATCACCTTTTGGTTAGTAATTTTTGCACTTGCCGTTTTCTTGCCGTTTACGGAAATGATACGGTCTCCCGCCAACAAACCTGCTCTTTCAGAAGGAGAACCTTTTACCACATTTGTAATACAAATTGTATCGCGAAGAATATTGAAACGAACACCAACACCACCAAATTTTCCTTCAATTCCCTCTTGGGCCAATTTTAAATCTTTCGCTGGGATGTAATTGCTGTGCGGATCCAGTTTATGCAACATATCCGAAATCGTTTCTTCAAACAGTTTCTCGCCGTTTACATCGTCCACGTAGCGCTTGTCCAAAACCTCCAAAATGTCTTGAATTTTCTGGTATTTTTCACCTTTTTGTTCACCGTGTGTGTAATCTGTATGTGGAACTAAAAAGTAGCCCAATCCCAGCCCAATTGCCATTGCAAAAGCCAAACCTAAAGGAATCAGCCAATAATTTTTTGGATTACTTTCCATCTATTGTCGTATCTAATTGTGTTAATTCTATGTTTGCCTCTTTCAAAAAATCGATGCCTGAACAATCTTTATACGTGTTGGCAAACACCACTCTTTTTATTCCGGCTTGAAGGATTAATTTGCTGCAATCTTTGCAAGGAGATAAAGTTAGATATAAGGTGGCGCCTTTACAATTGTTAGTCGATTTTGCCACTTTTAAGATTGCATTTGCCTCAGCGTGAAGGACATACCAATGCGTTTCTCCAACTTCGTTTTCACAACAATTGTCAAAACCAGCAGGCGTTCCATTGTATCCATCCGAAATAATCATTTGATCTTTCACGATGATTGCGCCTACTTTTTTGCGAGAACAATGCGACAAATCTGCCCATTGTTCTGCCATGCGTAAGTAGGCTAAATCGTATCGTTTTTGCTTCGCTTCTCTCATTGATTGACAAAAATAAGAGGAATCGCGTAACGAATTGATTTGTTGGCATTTTTTACAAGAATTTCTTCTTTTCCAATTCTACTTAATTTTGAAATATGGATTGGATATGATCCTTTCTATTTTAGTGGTTTTTACGATTCTATACTTTGCGGTAAAACGAAATTGGACGTTGAATTTTAAAAATATCGATTGATCAAGGGGTAAACTTATATCCTACGCTTCGAATGGAATGAAAATATTTTGGGTCCTTCGGATCTAATTCAAACAATTTTCGAAAAGACAGAATATAATTGTCGATTGTGCGCGAAGTGGTAAAGCTATCTGTTCCCCAAATTCGATCTAAAATTTCATCACGCGAAACCACTTGACCTTCTTTTTCACTAAAAAACTCCAAAAGTTCTACTTCTCTTTTACTCAATGTTTTTACTTTTTTATCCCCTTCGACAACATCAAAAGTGTCAAGATTAACTTCTTTTTTGCCGATTTTTAGAATCTGATTCCCTCCGTTTTCTAGTTTTTGTAATAAATTATTCACCCGAAGCAATAATTCTTCTAAATCAAATGGTTTTGCCAAGTAGTCATTTGCGCCCAATTTCAATCCTTGAATCCTATCAGAAGTAGACCCTTTGGCGGAAAGAATTAATATGGGAACTTTTGATTTTTGACGCACCGCTTCGCAAATTTCTAATCCGCTTTTTTCGGGCAACATAACGTCTAAAATTAACAAGTCTGACGAAATGAGCTGGTCTAATTCTTCCATCGCACGTCCTCCGTCATTGAACAAATGAACTTCAAAATCCTCCATTTCTAGATTCATTTTTAACAGTTCACCTATGCTCTCTTCGTCCTCAACAATACAAATACGATTCATGATTTTGACCTACTTTTTATAAAAATGCACAAAAGTAGTCGATTAGGCCGTTTTTTAGCTTTAAAATGTGCTTATACTTTGTCTTTTAATCAGAAATTCTCGGTAACTTTGTCGCACATTTTACACGCATGAATTCCAATAAAAACATACACTCCGCACTAATTTCTGTTTTCGATAAAACAGGGTTAGCACCTATCGTTGAACAACTCGCTAAAAACGGGGTTCAAATTTTTTCAACAGGTGGAACTCAAAAATTTATTGAGGGCATGGGTGTGTCGGTTGTTCCTGTTGAAGAGTTGACTTCTTATCCTTCGATTTTAGGTGGACGAGTGAAAACACTTCATCCAAAGGTTTTCGGTGGTATTTTGCACCGAAGAGAAATAGATTCTGACTTAGCACAAATCGATGAATTTGAAATTCCCTCTATCGATTTGGTAATTGTGGATTTGTATCCTTTTGAAGCGACTGTTGCTTCTGGAGCAGAGCACCAAGATATCATTGAAAAAATTGACATTGGTGGTATCTCTTTGATTCGTGCAGCGGCGAAGAATTACAAACATGTTGTTATCCTTCCTTCGCAAAAATCATATGCGGAATTTGTAGAAATTTATTCGGAGAATGCTTCAACAACCTTAGAACAAAGAAAACGTTTCGCGATGCAATCTTTCGAAGTGAGTTCGCATTACGACACAAAAATATTTGAGTATTTCAACGACGATTCGAAAGATATTTTCAAACAAAGCATTCAAGAATCAGCTGTATTGCGTTATGGAGAAAACCCACATCAAAAAGGTGTTTTTTATGGTGACATGAACATTGTTTTCGACAAACTGCATGGCAAAGATTTGTCTTACAATAATTTACTTGATGTGGATGCAGCGGTGAATTTGATGGCTGATTTCCAAAATGATGCTCCGACGTTTGCCGTAATGAAACACAACAATGCGTGTGGGTTGGCAACTCGTTCTTCTTTGAAAGAAGCATATGCAGCGGCTTTAGCAGGAGATCCAGTTTCTGCTTTTGGCGGAATACTAATCGCCAATACAACAATTGATTTAGCAACGGCTGAATTGATCAACTCGTTATTCTGTGAAGTCGTCATCGCACCGAGTTTTGATGCCGATGCCGAAGAGTTGTTGAAATCTAAGAAAAACCGTATCTTGCTAGTTCAGAAGATCTTTTCTTTTCCAGGAAAACAGTTTCGAACGATTTTGAACGGTGTATTAGAACAAGACAAAGATGCATTAGTTGAAACGAAAAAGGACTTAACAGTAGTAACGAAAAAAGGAGCAACGGAGCAACAAACTGAAGATTTATTGTTTGCCAACAAATTGGTGAAACATACGAAATCAAACACCATCGTTTTAGCGAAAAACAAACAACTACTTGCAAGTGGAACTGGGCAAACATCTCGTGTAGATGCATTACGACAAGCGATACACAAAGCGAAGTCTTTCGAATTTGACTTGAAAGGTGCCGTGATGGCTTCAGATGCGTTTTTCCCTTTCCCTGACTGTGTTGAAATTGCACACAAGGAAGGAATTGACACAGTTATTCAACCTGGCGGGTCTATTAAAGACGATTTGTCGATTGAGTATTGCAACAATAATGAAATGGCGATGCTGATGACTGGAAACAGGCATTTTAAGCATTAAAAAAATATTTAATCAGAAAATGTAACCTTTTTTCTGATTTTACGAACAAAGTTAGGTATATATTTACTCTTTTACAGAGCCAACAACGAAACACAAAATGGGATTATTCAGTTTTCTGACACAAGAAATCGCGATTGACTTAGGAACAGCGAACACCTTGATCATCATGAACGACAAGGTCGTTGTAGATGAGCCTTCTATTGTTGCGATAGACATTCAAAGTAACCGTGTGGTCGCTATTGGAAAGAAGGCACAACAGATGCATGGAAAAACGCACAAGTTGATTGAAACAGTCCGCCCTCTGAAAGATGGTGTGATTGCCGATTTCCAAAGTGCGGAACAAATGATCCGTGGATTTATCAAAATGATTAATCCTGGAAAAAGTCTTTTCAACCCTTCGCTTCGAATGGTGATTTGTATCCCTTCTGGAATTACGGAAGTTGAAAAACGTGCCGTGCGAGATAGTGCAGAGCATGCTGGAGCAAAAGAAGTGTATTTGATTCATGAGCCAATGGCGGCTGCAATCGGTATTGGTATCGATGTGGAAGAGCCGATGGGAAACATGATTATTGACATAGGAGGTGGAACAACTGAAATTGCCGTTATCGCATTAGGAGGTATCGTTTGTGATAAATCTATTCGTATTGCAGGTGATGATTTCTCAAGTGATATTGAAGAGTATATGCGTCGTCAACACAATATTTTGGTGGGTGAACGTACCGCTGAACAAATTAAGATTGAAGTAGGTTCTGCCTTGACAGAATTGGATAATCCTCCCCCCGATTTTGCAGTTCGTGGACGTGATTTAATGACGGGAATTCCGAAAGAAATCGTTGTTTCATATGCTGAAGTTGCACATGCTTTGGATAAAACAATTTCTAAAATTGAAGAAGCTATTTTAAGCGCCTTAGAGATGACGCCGCCTGAATTATCAGCTGATATCTTCAAAACGGGTATTTACCTTGCCGGTGGTGGTTCCATGTTGAGAGGATTAGACAAACGTATCTCAGCGAAAACGAAATTGCCTGTTCACATTGCAGAGGATCCATTGAGAGCCGTGGCGCGTGGAACAAGTATTGCTTTGAAAAATATTCACCGTTTCCAATTCTTGATTCGCGACTAAGTAGAAAATTTCTTTTCGACTTAGTTAACCCCAGAGCATGAAAAATTTAATCGCTTTTCTTAGACGCTTTCGAATTTTCCTGCTTTTTGTTGGTCTTCAATTTATTGCTTTAGCAACCTATTTTTCAAGTCTTTCATTCCCTCGTTCACAGTATTTGACGACATCAAATAAAGTTACAGGGAACATTATGGCCGCGCGAAATTCTGTAACGCATTTTCTCCACCAAGACGAAACAAATAGAGAATTAATCAAAGCCAACAAAAGGCTTCGTGAAAAAATTCCTGAAAACTACATTCGAATTAGTTCGACCGAAATTATTGTTAGAGATACAATCCGTGATACCGATGCAACGTATGAACAACAATACACCTATATTCCGGCGACCGTCTTAAAGTCGACTTACGACAAGCGAAACAATTATATGTCGCTGAACATTGGACGAAAACAAGGCATAAAAAAGGGAATGGGCGTTTTTTCTGAGAGCGGTATCGTTGGAACAGTTTATCAAGTTTCGGATCATTTCAGTTTGGTGAAAACGATATTGTCGATGAACCCGAATATCGACATTATGCTTGTCGAAGATGGTTCATTTGGATTCTTAAAGTGGGAAACACATCAGGCCAGATTGGCGAATTTAACCGGTATTTCCAACGACAAGCCTGTAAAAAAATGGGGCAAAGTCATTACTCGAGGCGGGGGCGGAATATTTCCCCGAGGTTTAACTGTTGGAAAAGTGTACCGTGTTTCACCTATTGAAGGCAGAGCTTTATGGAATGTTGAAATTTTACTTGGAACGAATTTTAAAAAGGTGCAAAAAGTATACGTGATTAAAAATTTACTCAAGGGCGAACAAGTTCGATTAGAGTCTACCATTCCAAAAGACCCAGACGATGAATAAATTTGTGACACATAGCATCCGTTTCGTGGTTTTTGTCTTGGTTCAGGCACTAATTTTAAATCACCTTGAATTTGGCTGGGGAATCCTAATTATTGTCTACCCTTTGTTCGTTTTTCTTTTGCCAAATGATCTCAATATTGCCTTTTCATTGATCATTGCTTTTGCTATGGGTTTTGCAATCGACCTTTTGAGCGATACTTTTGGTTTGCACGCTTCAGCACTCGTCGTTTTTGCCTACCTTAAACCCTTAGTTTTTGCTCGATTTGCAAAACAAGATGACTACGAAAATCTAAAAGAAGCCAACATATATACAATGGGTACTTCTTGGTTCATCTATACCTTCGGAATTTTACTCTTCTTTCATCATTTGTGGTTTTTCTTGTTTGAAATAGCCAATTTTGGTGAAATCGTCTATATTATTCAGAAAACTGTATTAAGTCTTATCGTTTCATTTTTGTTTAGTGTCGGCTTACAAATTATCTTTGTACCAAAGCCAAAAGAACGATGAACTTTGATTCCCGCAGAATAGTCATTATAACATTTATTACTACGATAGGTGTTATCTATGGTTTTCGGCTTTTCTACATGCAAGTTATTGATGATACTTGGACGTTGGAAGCACAAAGAATCGCTGAAAAACGACACCAAATTACACCTCCTCGCGGCGTGATTTTCGACCGAAATGGTAAAATGGTGGTTTCGAATGAAACGTACTACAACCTCATGATGCAAGAATCAGAGATCACCAATCTTGATACTGCTGCATTTGCAAAGCTCATCGGTTGGACGCCAAAAGAGGTGAGGGCTCGTTTTATAGAAATTAGAGAAGGAGAGGGAACTTACTATAACAAAAATCAAGACAGAACCACCTCCAATTACCAATCCGTAAGGGCTTATCCCTTTCTCAAAGAATTAACACTGGATGAAATTGCCAATATCGCACCTCATCTGGATAAATTTCCTGGTTTTAGGGAAGAACCCACTAGTATGCGGAAATATCCATACAAAAGTGGAGCGAATATTCTTGGTTACATTGCTGAAGTCAATAAAGAAGATATTGTCGATACGGCATATCATAATTATTATAGGTCTGGCGACAACATGGGGAGAGCTGGAATTGAAAGGTACTACGAGCAAACTTTAAGAGGTCAAAAAGGAGTAAAATATATTGTTACCTCTGCTTTGAACAATGCTTTGGAATCTTTTGCTGGAGGAAAATATGATACAACCGCTTTGCAAAGTCCAGCCATGAAACTTGGCTTAGATATTGAACTGCAAGCATACGGTGAAAAATTAATGCAGAACAAAAAAGGCTGCATTGTGGCTGTTGAGCCTTCAACCGGGGAGGTATTGTCAATGATTTCAGCGCCTTCATACGATCCGAATTTGTTGGTTGGAAAACGAAATATCAAACAAAATTACCCAGCACTTTTGTTGGACGAAGGGAGACCGTTGTTTCCTCGACCTTTGGCTTCTGAATATCCTCCTGGATCCATTTTTAAATTGGTTCAATCATTAATCGCTTTGCAAGAAGGCGTGATAGACGTAAATACTGGTTTTCCATGTAATAAAAGTTTGGTTGGATGCCACAACCATGGCTATCCGTCGGACATTATGAAGGCTGTTCAGTTTTCTTGTAATCCTTATTATTATCAAGCTGTCCGAAAAATCATTCAGCAGGGAAAAAAGAAAACCGCTTTTGCCGACGCCGAAGTTGGTTTGAATATTTGGGCAGAATACATGTATAGTTTTGGTTTGGGTCAAAAACTTCCTAGCGACATTACAGGGCAACGTCCAGGACGAATTCCTGACTCGAAATATTATGACAAATGGTATGGTCACCATCAATGGGCTTTCTCTACTATTCGATCTGTTTCTATTGGACAAGGAGAGGTAACGATGACGCCGCTTCAAATGGCAAATCTCGCGGCTATAATTGCCAATAAAGGTTGGTTTTATACGCCTCATTTCGTAAAAAGCGTCGGAAACTCGGGCACTTTGCCTGAATTCCGAAAGAAAAACTACACTATGGTAGATGCCAAATATTATCCACCTATTATAGAAGGCATGCGTCGTGTGGTGAATGAATCCGGAGGAACAGCTATTATGGCCAGAAATTCCGAAATAATTACCTGTGGTAAAACTGGAACTGTCCAAAATCCACACGGACAAGACCACTCCGTATTTATTGCTTTTGCTCCTCTAAACAATCCTAAAATAGCCATTGCCGTTTTTATAGAGAATGCTGGTTTTGGAGGAACTTGGTCTGCCCCAACTGCCAGTTTAATGATTGAAAAATACTTGAACAGAGCTGTTAAAGACTTAGCGAAAGAAAAACGTATTATGGACGCCCATCTTTCTGGATTATAGTGCGAAAGAAAAACGATATAACCCAAGATATTGACTGGCCCCTTTTGGTCTGCTACCTTGTTCTTGTGACGATGGGCTTAACCACCGTTTATTCCACCGCTTTCAATTCTGAACATTCGAGTCTATTCGACATGGCAATGCCCTACGGAAAACAAGTGATGTGGATAGGTGTTTCATTGTTTTTAGGGCTGTTGGTTTTTCTTATAGATTCTTCCATTTATCGCAAATTTGCCTTACCGATTTATGGTGTAACCTTAGCCCTTTTGGTCATCGTACTTTTTATGCCCGCTATCAACGGAGCGCACGCTTGGCTTGGCTTTGGTGGTTTTGGTATTCAACCTGCAGAATTTGCAAAAATTGGCACTGCGCTGCTCCTCTCCAGTTATTTAAGTACGGTCAGCATGCATTTGCAAACCATGAAAACAGTGCTGATTTCAAATACCATTATTTTGGTTCCCGTTGTCTTAATTATGCTGCAACCGGATGCTGGAACAGTTGTCGTTTTTACCTCCTTCCTTTTCGTCTTATATCGTGAGGGTTTAAGTTATGATCCGCTCATACTAAAAATCACAAATGCTTTCCCGGGTATCCGATTTAAACAAACATGGCTGGGAACTCACTTTATTCCTATTATGTTTTACGTGGTTTTTCTCTGTATAGTCACTTTGCTTATTTCAAAAACTACTTTTGGTTTATTCATTCCAGGCCTGCATATCCCAGGGCTCGTTGGTGTAATAATTGCCATAGGTGCTTTAGGTGGCATCGTGTATTGGTTGTTATCCCGAATGTCTTCAAAAAGAGAGAAAAAACGAGCATTTATTGTCGTGATCATCGGTTTTCTTTTGTCAACTTTCATGTCTCTCTCAGTTAGTTTTTTATTCAATGGATTAGCCCCGCACCAGAAATCAAGAATAGAGTTAGTTCTTGGGATGGTGGAAGATAAAGATGGTGAAGATTATAACCGATTTAGAGCAATGGCCGCTGTCGGCTCAGGCGGATTTGCAGGAAAAGGGTATAAAGGAGCTTCCTTGTCAAGTGTGCGAGCAAATCATGTGCCTGAAAGCGAAACCGATTTTATTTTCAGCCCTTTTGCGGAAGAATGGGGGTTTATCGGTTCTGTTATTTTAATCGCTGTTTACCTTTTCATGCTTTTCCGGATTTTATTAATAGCAGAACGTCAACGAAATCGATATTATCGAATATATGCCTATTCCGTAGGTATGATTTTGTTTTATCATTTTGCCATAAACATTGGAATGAACATTGGATTTGTCCCTGTCATTGGGATTCCACTACCCTTCTTTAGCTATGGTGGGTCTTCGATGATGAGTTTTTCAATTTTACTATTTGTGCTTCTAAAATTAGACAGTCAAAGGCGCGATATGCTATATTAATTCGTTATTAACTGATTAGAAGAATATTAATTAAATTTACCTATTATTTCATTCGATAGTATTATGGCGAAAAGGCAGGAAAAAAAGGGGGAAAAGAAGGCCCCCCTTTCTCCACAAGAGAAGAAAAAGTATGGTCGTCTTATCTATATTTTAGGGTTTTTTCCCCTAACGTTCATAATTTGCTTGGTGTTGTTTCAGCCCAACAGCTCTATGCCGCCTGTTTCCATGCTAGATAATCCTCCTGAGCTGTTGGCTTCTATGGTTTATGCTGATGATGCTGAGACTGAATTGGGCCGTTTTTGGCAAATTAACCGAACAAGCGTTCCTTATGAACAGATTTCCCCTTATGTATTTGACGCTTTGATTTCCACGGAAGATGAGCGCTTCATGGAACACAATGGAATCGATTTTCAAGCTTTAGCAAGAGCCATTGGACGTGCAGGTCAAGATGGGGGTGGGTCGACAATTACGCAACAATTGGCAAAACTTCTTTTTACTCTTCAAATGCGGGAAGAGGCAGCAGCCAGAGGTGAAAACTATACCCCAAGTGCGGTTTCCAACTCAAAAGCGGGGCGTTTAATGACCCGCGTAAATGAGAAAGCAAAAGAAAACATTATAGCAACACGTCTTGAAAAACGATTTACGAAAGAGGAAATCCTAACTATGTACCTAAATCAATTTGATTTCTTGTACAACGCTGTTGGAATAGAAAATGCAGCGAAAATTTACTTCAATAAAAAACCCATCGATCTTACAAAATCGGAAGCGGCGATGTTAGTTGGTATGTGCAAAAACCCCGCATTGTACAATCCGCACATGCACGAAGTAAAGAATTATCGTCAGTGGTTGGCCAACAGAAAAAATGAATCGGTTGATAAAATTCTAGATGTAGATGTTGCCGCACAAAGATCAAAAGATAGCACCCGAGCAGCGAACCGCAGAAACCAAGTTCTATTTCAATGGTTGAAAAACAGTAATGAGAACAATGGTGCTATCCGAACGAAAATTTCTCGAGAAGAATACGACAAACTCATTCAAACACCAATTGTTGTTGATTATCAAATAGTCGATCACAAAGAAGGAGTTGCGCCTTATTTTAGAGAAGCCATTCGCAAAGAATTGAAGGATCTATTTAATGAAATCAAACCCGATGGCTCTTTAAAATACCAACGTGCCGACGGACGAAAGTGGAACATCTACAACGATGGTTTAAAAATCTACACCACCTTGAATTTAGAAATGCAGCAACATGCGGAAGAGGCGATGGAAACGCATTTAAAAATAATGCAGCCCAAATTTAGAAAACAATTAGAAGGGTTGAAGTCTTTTCCATATCGAGATTTATCTGAAGAACAAGTTGCGCGATCGATAAAACGAGCAAAACACGAATCAGGAAGATATCAATCGCTTAAAGCGGCTGGTTTAACTAAAAAACAAATTGATAAAAACTTCTCTCAACCGACAGATATGTCTGTTTTCTCTTGGAATGGAGATATCGATACCACTATGTCTCCTCTTGATTCTATCCTTTATTATAAAACGTTTTTGCGCGGTGGAATGTTATCTGTAGAACCTCAAACAGGGTTTATTAAAGCGTGGGTAGGCGGTGCAGATATTCGTCATTTCTCCTACGATTGCGTCAGTCAAACCAAAAGACAAGTTGGGTCGACTATTAAGCCTTTCGTTTATGCCACAGCATTGGCCATGGGAGCCTCCAAACCATGCACTACTTTTTCAGGGGGATATTGCGTTGGTAATTGGTGCCCAGGAGGTAAAGCTGCTGGAAGTATGGCTACAGGGTTAGCGTATTCTTCCAATCCGACTACAGTCGCCGTGATGTCCTCAATGGGACCTTTGGCCGGCAAAGAAAACATTGCGAAATTCTTGCGTGATGTAGATATCAATTTACCGCGAAGTCAAATTACACCGCCTATGTGTTTAGGCACTATGTCCCTTACTTTGAAGGAACTGATTCCAGCACAAGCGATGTTCGTGAATCAGGGAATTTATAATTCACCAACAACCATTCTTCGCATTGAAGACCGAAATGGAAATGTTATTTATCAAGCACAGCCGAGAACAAAAGAAGTATTAAACCAAAATGTAGCGTATGAAATGATCAAAATGCTAGAAGGGGTCGTTAACGTTGGGACTTCTCGGCGATTGAGGGGTTCGGCGCCTTATGCCAATATTAGGACACCAATGGCTGGAAAAACAGGTACAACTCAAAATAACTCAGATGCATGGTTCGTTGGGTATACGCCCGAATTGGTAACTGGAGTTTGGGTCGGTGGTGAAGAAAGAGCAATCCGTTGGGGATCGACTGGTATAGGTCAAGGTGCAGCAGCAGCACTCCCTGCTTTCGGTTACTACATCAATAAACTGTATAAAGATCCCAAAGTAAAAATATCCAAAGGAGAATTTGAAAAACCAAAAGGATACGATCCGCTCCAATTTAGTTGTGACGCCCTTCAAGGTGTCTCTGGAGGTGAATATTATTTCTATAAAGAACCAAAAAAGTCTGACGACGAAAATCCATTCTTATAGCATGAACAAAGTAGTAAAAGACGTAAACGAAGCACTAAACGGAATACAAGACAATATGACCCTGATGTTGGGTGGTTTTGGACTTTGTGGTATTCCCGAAAACTCAATCGCTAAATTGGTTGATCTTGGAGTGAAAAACTTAACGTGTATCTCTAATAACGCTGGAGTCGACGATTTTGGTTTGGGCTTGTTACTTCAAAAAAAGCAAATCAAAAAAATGATTAGTTCTTACGTTGGTGAGAACGATGAATTTGAACGTCAGATGTTGTCCGGTGAATTGGAAGTTGATTTGATACCACAAGGTTCTTTGGCGGAAAGATGTCGTGCTGGTGGTGCTGGAATTCCTGCGTTTTTTACACCTGCCGGATACGGAACAGAAGTTGCCGAAGGAAAAGAGGTTCGTGAATACAACGGTAAACCGCATGTTTTAGAGTCAGCACTTACTGCTGATTTTGCTATTGTCAAAGCTTGGAAAGGCGATACTGAAGGAAATTTAATTTATAAAGCCACTGCTCGAAATTTCAATCCAATGATGGCAATGGCAGGCAAAATTACCGTTGCCGAAGTGGAAGAATTGGTTCCTGCTGGCGCCTTAGATCCAAATGAAATTCATACCCCTGGAATATTCGTTCAACGTATTTTTCAAGGCGATAAATTCAAAAAACGCATAGAGCAACGAACGATAAAACCCCGAGCTTAATGTTTCCTGATAAATGGCATTTTGAAAAAGGCTATCGTTTCATTTCGATTGGCCTCTTTTTCTGTCTGTTTGTTTATCTCTTCCTTCGTGCTTTATATATCGATATCCTGCACGACGAAGCGGCGACGTTTTTACATTACATTGAAACAGGTTATTTCTTTGGTCCAAATAGCATAGTCGATGCAAATAACCATCTTTTAAACAGCGTTGTTTGTCGTGGAATTTACAAACTTTTTGGCGAAAATTTTTTTATGCTGCGACTTCCCAATTTACTTTCCTTTCCCATTTATTTTTGGGCACTAACGCAACTCATTTCCATTCACAAAAATTACCTGATTCGTTTATTCGTTCTGGTTGGAACCACCTGTATCCCTTTCATTCTAGAATATTTTGCCAACTGTCGTGGATACGGGATTTCATTGGCTTTTTTCTTAGCAGCCTTGGTTTTTTTAAGTCGGTTGAGCGTAAAAATATCTGTAAAGAATCATCTGCTGGTGGCCATTTGTCTCGCCATTGCAGCTTATTCTAATCTAACCTTTTTAGTATCAATTGTTCTGGCTGCTTTGTTTATTCTTATTCAGCAATTCAGACAGAAAGAATCCCTTGGGAGAAAGAAACAAATTGTTCATTTAAGCATCCACTTATTATTTGCCACTGTCATTGTTCCCGCTGGAATTTTTGCACGCGTTTTAAAAGAAGGAGGCGCTTTGTATTACGGAAGTATGGACGGGTTTTGGGAAGTTACAGGAACCACATTATCTCGATATACGATTTACACGGACGTTGAATTCCTAAAGTGGATTTTCCTATTGATCGGAATTTTAATGATTTTAGTTTTAATTCTAAAATGGCTAAAAATTGGTTTTTCGCCCTTCTTTTCTGAGAGTGAAACCATGCTGGGCTGGTTCTTTTTTGGTCACGTTGTCGTTATTTTAATTCTCGCCAATTTCATGGGGGTTAACTATCCGGAAGATCGAGTTGGGATGTATTTAATCATTCTCGCACTCTTGCTTTTAGCTCGATTGATCGAAAGAATTCCCAAAGGTCAATTCCTATTTTTAGGGTTTTTATTCTTCCCCATTTCAATGATTCCAAAGATGAATTTGGACACTTCCGTCTTCTCTCCCGACGACAGAATGACGCAAGAATTCTACGATATTGTGTATAAAGAGTTAGACAAAGGAAACACTTCCGTTACCATGTATCACTTGATGAATCTCACGTGGCCCATGCACAATCGATATTCTGAACATCAATATTTACCGGCAATTTCAGGTGTGGCAAATCAAGCTTCAGATATTATTCTAAGCCGTACAAATTTGTTTCTCCCTAAGAAAGATTTACTCAACTACGACACTCTTTTTCTGGATAAATCAAATGGGTTTTTAGCTTTCAAACGAAAGAAGTCTTTCCAAAAAACAACCCTATTTGATACCCTTATATCAAAACCAACGACCACTTTTGAATTTGCTGAAATTCATCGATTGAAAATCCCTGATAGTTTGAAAAATTGTAAAATTCAACTTCATGTTTCAGGTGTGGTTGGCATCGATAGCCCAAAAGATGAAGTGGTTTTTACTTATTCCGTTTTTAATAAAAATGGTGAGAACAGTCATCACGATTGGTGGACAACACGCTGGTATAACGGCGTTAAAAACGATCATTCTTTTATCTTGAATTATCCGATCGAAAAGTGGAATTCGGATGATGATGAATTAAGGTTGTATTTCTTCAATCCGCACATGGTGAAGGTTCAGCTTAAAGACATCAAATTGGAGATTCTGAAACTGGATTAATTGAATTCCACAGAATACACAACCAGGTGATAAAATCACCCCCTAGTATTTCCCATATAATTCATTAAATTTGAGTCTTCAATGCAACTCTCATGGCACTAGACAAAAACGGCATCGCGCAAAGAATAGCGCAAGAACTCAGAAACGGTTGGTACGTGAACCTTGGAATCGGCATCCCAACCTTGGTTGCGAACTATATTCCAGAAGGAATTGACGTTGAATTTCAGTCGGAGAACGGTATTTTAGGCATGGGCGCTTTTCCTTTTGATGGTGACGAAGATGCTGATTTGATCAACGCCGGAAAACAAACAATTACAGCTCGCAAAGGTGCTGTGTATTTTGATTCCGCTATGTCCTTTGCAATGATTCGAGGACAACATGTTCAGTTGACTGTTCTCGGCGCTATGGAAGTGGCGCAAAACGGGGATATCGCCAACTGGAAAATTCCAGGAAAAATGGTGAAAGGAATGGGCGGCGCGATGGATTTAGTTGCCTCTGCCGAAAACATTATTGTGGCCATGATGCATACGAACCGCGCGGGCGAATCGAAAATTTTAAAACAATGTTCACTTCCTTTAACGGGTGTTGGTTGTGTTAATAAAGTAGTCACGGAACTTGCTGTGCTAGACATTAAGGATGGAAAATTTCACCTTGTTGAAAGAGCGCCAGGCGTCAGTGTCGAAGAAATTGTTTCGAAAACGGAAGGCGAGTTAGTCATTCCTGATCACGTTCCTGAAATGAAATTCTAATTGACTTTCCTAAAACAGAAATGGTCCTACCTAATCACGCTCCTTTTTTCATTGGCGTGGTTACTTTATAATTATTCTCAATTAACTGCACCCATCGATCCAGGAGACGGAATCGTTCATTATTTTTATTCCGCTGCCAGTTGGGACCACCCCATTTTATTTTTGGAATTGTGGAACAAGCCTCTTTTTACTATTCTGACGAGCTCTTTCGCCCAATTTGGACTAGGCGGAATGATCTTTTTTAACGCTCTTGTTTTTCTTTTGACCGTTCTTTTTGCTTGGCGCATTCTCAGTCATTTTCAAGTCAACCGTTACTTTGCGCTGTCCTTTCCTTTCTTTTTATTGCTCACACAAGATTATTCCAATACCATTTTATCAGGCAATACAGAGCCTTTGTTTTCGCTGTTATTACTCGTCGCAATGTGGTTTTGGGTCAAAGAAAAGTATCTTATTTTTGCCTTTTTAATCGGTGTATTGATGTTCTCAAGAAGCGAAGGACAATTGCCTTTTCTACTCGGTTTAATACTCTTGACTTACGTTCGGCAGTGGAAAGCGATTCTTTATTTGTTTGCGCCCTTTATTGTTTTCGCGATAATAGGTTGGTTCGTTTTCGATGACTTCTTGTGGTATTTCAATCGTTCGCCGTACCATCTTGGCAATAACATTTATGGTGTCGGAACCTACGATCATTATCTGATGAGCTACAAGAACTTTCTTGGAAATCATGGTTTGTTTTTATTCATTTTGTCCATTCCAGCCACCATTCTTCACTTTGCAAAAAAGGAGTTTAACATACAAACTTGTGGCATGACTTTCTTAGGATTCGGCACCTTTTTAGGAATCATTTTCGCCCACAGTTATTTCTGGGGAAGCGGACAAAACGGCTCTATGGGACTAACACGAATTGCCACGCAAGCCTTGCCTTCATTTCTCGTTTGTCAGTTTTACTTCTTGTGGAAAACACCTTGGAAATGGCCTAAACTTTCGGATCCAATTGCGATTGGTTTTTGCGGAATATTGACCCTTTATTTACTTTTCACACCCTACTTAAAGAAAGTAGTGAAACCGATGGAAGTGATTACAAAAGAAGTTTTCGATTCCAATAAAGAAGACTTGAAAGGAAAGAAAATTTGGACAACGAGTCCCTATTTTTGTTTGCTCCTTGGAGAAAATTACATGCTGAAAAGTTCATCCGTTCGTCTCTTGAATTCATCCGACATGAAGCCTCGTCCTTCTTGGGGAGATTATCTATTTTGGGACAGTCATTTTGGTCCGCTTGAATCTGGCGTTCCATTAATGAACCTGAGTGAAAGTAACGGATTGAAAGTTGTTGATTCTAAAGAAAAAGCGAATGTGAAAGTGTTCTTGTTTAAAACAAAACCTTAGGACGAAAAAATTTTCGCCCTAACGATAAAAATTCATCTCATCTGCGTACTTCGCGACTTTTTCGTTCAGCAGAAAATCCACTGATTTTCCTTCTTTGATTTGTTGACGAATGTAACTTGCTGAAATTTTCATCAAGGGAACATCTTCACAAAACGTAACTGAGGCATGGTCTTTTAAAGTGTGTTCAATTGGTTCTCCCTCAATTCTTGGATAAACAAAAAGGTGATGATTGGCCAAAATTTGTTCGTAGTTTTTCCATTTATTGAAGCCGCGAAGATTATCCTCACCCATTAATAAACTAAAGTTTTTGTCGGGGTGTTTTTCTTTTAAATAGGTTAAGGTATCAATCGTATAACTCGGTTGCGGGAGGCCAAATTCAATGTCTTCTGCTTTGAACTTCGGCTCGTCTTCCGTGGCAATTCGAACCAAAGCCAAGCGGTGATAATCTTGAAGTAACGTTGATTTGTTTTTAAACGGGTTTTGAGGTGAAACAACAAACCAAACGGCGTCGATATCATCTCTTTGGATCATGTATTGGGCAATAATCAAATGCCCGACATGAATCGGATTGAAAGAGCCAAAATACAATCCTATGTTCATGATTTGATGAAGTTTTTTACTAGTTTTTTCGCTTCTGAAATAGCACTTTCTAAACTGTCGTTTATTAGGATTTCATCGAATTTTTTTGCTTTATCCAGCTCCGTTCGCGCTTTGCTCATGCGTTGTTGGATTTTCTCCTCTGTCTCCGTACTTCTGTTTCGCAGTCTTTGTTCTAGCACATCTATGCTTGGCGGGTGAACGAATATTGCCAAGGCATTATCTCCAAATATTTGCTTCAAATTCAATCCGCCAATCACATCAACGTCAAAAATTACGGTTCTTCCTTCCTCCCAAATCCTTTCGATTTCTGATTTTAAAGTTCCATAATAATTGTTGGTATACACTTCTTCCCACTCTACGAATTCTTCTTTTAGAATTGCCTCCTGGAATTTCTCAACCCTTAAAAAGTGATAGTCTTTTCCGTCCGTTTCGTTCGGTCTTGGGTCGCGACTTGTAGCCGAAACAGAAAATGCCAATTGCTGAATTGAATTCAACATGGCATGAACGATTGTTGTTTTACCTGCCCCGGACGGCGCCGAGAAAATTACACATTTGCCGTTTTGTTCCATCTTATAAAGTATTGAGCACTTGCTCTTTTATTTTTTCAAGGTTGTCTTTCATCTCCACCACTTTTTTCTGCATGTCGGCTTGATTGCTCTTACTTCCCAAAGTGTTTATTTCTCTTCCAATTTCTTGTGTGATAAATCCGAGTTTGCGCCCTGTGCTTTTCATTTTCATCGTTTCCAAGAAATAATCGAGGTGATTCGTCAAGCGCATTTTCTCTTCTGCGATGTCGAATTTCTCAACATAAAAAATCAATTCCTGTTCCAAACGATGCGGATCATATTGACCGTTCTCGATTTCATCCAATTGCTTTTGCATACGCTCACGAACAGCTGCCACGCGCATAGGTTCGAAAGGCTCTATTTCAATCATAAGTCGACGAATGTCTTCGATTCGCTCCGTAAATTCTATGATCAATGCTTCACCTTCTTGCGAGCGGAAACCATTCAATTTGTCACACGCTTCTTTTGTTAAGTTGGTCATGAATGTTGTTTCATCATCATTCAATTCCTCTTTTTCGCTTACCATCACGTCTGGTAAACGCATGATCATACTTAAATAATCCTGACTTTTTTCACAGATTTCTTCGTTCACAGATTTCAAATCTTCGTAATAAGCTTTGACCAACGAACGATTAACAGCAACACTTTTGGCATCCCCCGATTCTTCAATATTGATGTTCACATCTACTTTTCCTCGCTCCATTTCGGTTTGGGCAACTTTGCGGATATTCGCTTCAATTGGTCGGTAAACACTTGGGCAACGGATACTTAAGTCCATCGTTTTGCTGTTGAGCGCGCGAATTTCAACGGAAACTTTCTTTCCCTCAAAACTCCCCGTGGCTTTTCCGAAGCCGGTCATGGATTGCAACATAGATACTGTTTTAGGGGGTAAATTTACGGCTTTTTTCACGCAATGGGCCCAAAGATTGCTTGCGATTGGATTTCCCTCATTGAGCCTGCCTCGTCGGCAGACAGAGAGGGACGGAAGGACAGGGTGTAATAACCTAATTTTTTCGTTTTAAACTAGTCACATAAACTCCAACAAAAATCAGGATCATATAAAAAATTTTCTGAGCGGTAATTGTATTTGTATAATCTTCCGTAAAGCCAATGTAGGCAAACAAAATAGCAAAAAAGATAACCAAAACAGGCTGCGTATAAATGTAGGCGCTCGAAACGGACGGACTCAATTTGCTCAATCCATAAACGGTTAATAAGTACGCTAAAAATGTTACTCCAATAATCACGTACAGTACTTTAGCAAGCACAACGCCTTGCAATAAAGAAAAATCGGTTTGGGCCAAATCTCTTAATGTTAGCGGAAAAAGAGCTACGAGTATCAGACCAAAAAGAAAAACGTAAGTAATAACGGTAATTGGTTTGTATTTACTCATCAAAGGTTTTACCAGCACCAAATACACTGCATAACTCGCTGCATTTATCAGAAGAAATAAATCGCCGACAGCCAATTCTGGGTTTTCGGAACTGGAGGCTAGTGTTAGTAATCCGGCTCCGGTAGCCCCCAATAAAACGCCTGCTACGCGATAAGGCGTAATGGCTTCTTTTAAAAGAAAGTAAGATAAAATAACCACCATAATTGGGTTCAAGGTCATGATAATTCCAGCGTTGATCGACGACGATAAATTTAATCCATGAAAGAAAAACAATTGGTTTACAGCGACTCCGAAAACCCCACAAGCTGCGATTCGAATTAAGTCTTTTCGTTCTACTTTTTCTCTCGATTTTGAGAAGAGACGAATCAACCAAAAAAGTGCTGTCGCTCCAGCAACACGGAGTAAAATGAAAACATTCGGCGTTAAAATGTTGGGCATGATTCCCTTGGCGATAACATGGTTAGCCCCGTAAAAGGTGTTGACGATAAACAAAGCCAAATGCGCTCGAAGATGCGTGGGTTTCATGAGACGAAGTTAGGGTTTAAGGGGTTATTAGCCACGAATTATTGGGTGCGTATGGATATGGCAAATATAAGCGCGTGATAAGCGGAAAGCAGATAACACAACTTTATTACGAGTATTAGTGAAAATTCGTGGCAACCCTTTTACTTTCTAAAGCTATTCAAAGCCGTTTCGACTTCTTTTTTGGTATTGCCGATGAAAACTTCTTCCCCGTTGATGATGAAAGGTCGTTTTAGAAAGGTGTATTCTGCGAGGATGTGTTTTCGATAATCGGCTTCGGTCAATTCCATTTTATCAAGACCTAAACCTCGATATTTCATCGCCCTTTTCGAAAATAAAGCTTCATACGAGCCCACTTTTTCTTTCAACCAATCCAATGTTTTTCCATCGATGTTCTTCTCCTTGATGTCATGCATTTCGACATCTTTCCCTGGATTGAGTTCTTTAATAATTCGCTGGCAAGTGCTGCACGAACTGAGGTGAAAAATCTTCTTCATGTTCTATCGATTCTGCTGATATTCTTTCTCGCGTTTCTTGTCTTCGTCTGATCCTGTATTACAACCATTCGATTTTTGTTTGAACAACCAAATGAATTTCACTTTGAATGTTACAGGATAATATTTCGAAGAGAACCAGTCAATTTTTGGACTTCCCCCCTTCCATTCGTATAATCCTAAAATTGGAATTTGAGGTCCAACCATGATGTAATAACCTCTTCTCATTTTCCATCCGAAAGCGATATCGTAATGCAAAAGAACGTCTAAATTATTGTTGAAGCGTTGCGTTTCTGGGAAGTGGATTCCATTGTAACTTTGGTTAAGCGAATCACGCGCAAGACTGCGGTAATTTCCATTTACACCTAATCCATTGTCGATAAAGTGAATGTTGTTCGGGAAATAATAATTGAAATGAGCGGCAAATCTCGCTGACCCGTTGATGTTGTAAAACTCCCCTTTTCCTGTTTCTTCAGAGATAACATTTGTTCCAGAAGCATCCGTCTTTTGTACTATAGTTTCTTCTTTTCCTCCATGAATGCGGACTCCCAAACCCCAATCTACGTAAGACAATAACCTGTTTCCAAACAATAAAATTTTTGGACTCGCCATTGGGTAATGCGCCATTCCCACTTCGGCGTACAAGCCTGCTCTGCCTGCGGGGTCTTGGTTGTATCTGAATCGTTGACCTTGATACGTTGAATCTGGAGAAATCGTCTCGTTCTTCATCTTGGTAAAGGTGTAATTCGGGCCGATTGAAAACTGAATTCCATACGGTCGATAATTACTAAAGTCTCGCGCTCCTCCGAAGACTTTGCTGTTCTTTTTCCGGTAGGTCAAATCGCGCTGAGCCACTGCCCCGAAGGTGAAAAGAAAGGTGAATAAAAATAAAAGTCCGTTACGCATACGTTTTTTGTTTGTCTAAAAGGTGGTTTATCTTATCTATAACTTGTAAATCGTCCCAAATGTTATGAATATTCTCCATTTCCATCACCTCATCCATAATTGCACGCTGACGATTCCCATTTTCAACAGCTTCGGCATAAGGAGTTTGACTAAAGGTTACTTGTGAATATAACGGCAACCAGCGATCTGGGTACATTTTCGAAAACTTCGATTCTATCTTCTTTCGAAGAAGGAAATCCGGGTCGGCCGTTTTGTCGCGCATTTCGATATAATTGTACAAGGCTAAATCGGCAATGGCATGTCCATTTTTATAATGAACATCTGAGAAGTCTTTCATCAATCCATCCCAATTTCCATGTCTTGCTTCATACATGTCTTGAAAAACAGAACAGTCTTGAAAGCCAGCGTTCATACCTTGTCCATAGAAAGGAACGATGGCGTGCGCCGCATCACCAAGCAGCAAAATATCATCGTTGTAATGCCAAGGGTCACATTTCACTGTCATTAAACTTCCGACTGGATTACTATTAAAGTCTTCAATCAAATTAGGAATCAAAGGAACAGCATCGGCGAATTTTTCCTGGAAGAACGCGCGAATTTTTTCGTTTGAATCGAGTTTTTCAAAAGACTCTTTTCCCGTTAAAGACATGAACAAAGTGAGCGTAAAACTGCCATCAATGTTGGGCAAAGCGATCATCATAAATTCACTTCGCGGCCAAATGTGCAAACAATCACTTTCCAATTTGTATGTTCCATCTTCATTACCAGGAATTTCCAATTCTTTGTACCCGTGACCCAAATAACTTTGCTGGTAGTTGAATCCTGTAGTTCTTTGCAATCTCCCTCTAACTGCTGAAAACGCTCCGTCACAGGCAAACATTTTATCGAATTTGAAGGTTTCGATTTGCTTGTTTAAGTTTTGCATGACAAGTGTGTTGTCTCTCAAATCTACATCCTTGCATTTTAGGTTGAATTTGTATTCGATATTGTCACAAGCATCGGCTTCGTTCATCAATGTTTGATTCAAAAGTCCTCGCGATACAGAATAAATCGCCTCGTTATTTAGCCCATAAGGTTGATAGGTCAAATTTCCTTCCAAATCATGCATGCAACGTTTGTACATTGGTAGTGCAAACTCACGAATTTTGTCCGAAACGCCAGCCATTTCTAATGCTCTCCAACCTCTGTCTGACATGGCTAAATTAATCGATCGACCACCCAGGAATTCTGCTTTTCGTTTGTCTTCACGGTTTTCTAACACTTGAACGTTGTAGCCTTTTTTGGCCATGAGAAGTGCTTGTAAACTTCCTACTAATCCTGCTCCTACGATTGCTATGTTTTTCATGTTTATGAATTCTAATTACTGTTGTCCTCCCCTCGATCCCACTCCAAAAGGGGGAAGAAGTTAGATTACCTGTTCTTCAAATGTTCAGAGAAACGGGTTTTAAAATGTTCTTTCCCTGCTCTTTTTTGTAATTTCTTTTTGTGCATGGCATTGCTTACTCGCCACAAAACGATTCCGCCAACCAGAACCGCGATGGTTTGGAAACCCAAAGTAGAATAAGCGAAAGTATTGTCGAGTTCGCCTACGTATTTTGCTTTTATTAGGGTTTCTAAAGTCATGGTTAAAGGCAAGTATTGCGTATTGCGGTTGCTTTCGTAATCCGTAATTCACACATTCGAAATTGATTAATTTGTAATTGATTCCTCTAAAATTTTCCCGAATCGGAAACAATCTTCGAATGAATTATACAAGGGCGCTGGGGCAATTCGGATTACATTTGGTTCTCGCCAATCTGCTATCACTCCTTTTTCTGAGATTTTCTCAAACAAAGGTTTGCCCATTCCGTGCACTAAGATAGACAATTGTGCGCCACGTTTTGTTTTGTCGCGTGGTGTTATTATTTCGAACGAACATCTGTCTTTATTTCTTTCCGAAACACCGTCGATTATAAATTCTAAATAGGCGGTAAGTATATTTCTTTTGGCAAAAATGTTTTCCATTCCGGCTACGTCGAAAATATCTAGACTCGCTAAATGCGCTGCCATTCCAAGAACGGGTGCATTGCTCAATTGCCAACCTTCGGCACCGCGCACGGGATCAAATTGTGATTCCATTAGGAAACGACGTTCTTTATTATGGCCCCACCATCCTGCGAATCGAGGTAAATCAGTATTGTAAGCATGCTTTTCGTGAACGAACATTCCCGAAACTCCACCCGGTGACGAATTCATGTATTTGTAGGTACACCAAGCGGCAAAATCTACGTTCCATTCGTTCAATTTCAATTCTACATTTCCAGCAGCGTGGGCTAAATCCCAACCAACGACCGAGCCAACGGCATGACCTGCAGCTGTGATGGTTTTCATGTCGAATAATTGCCCTGTATAGTAATTTACTCCGCCGATCATAACCAACGCAAGGGTATCTGCAAGGTCATTGATTTTGGCAACAACATCTTCATCTCGCAAAGTGTGTTCGCCTTCTCTTGGAAACATTTCCACTAAGTTTTCTTCTACCGAAAGTTGATGAAATTTGACTTGCGAACTCAGAGCATATTGATCACTTGGGAATGCTTTTCCTTCGCACAAAATCTTCGTTCTTTTACCTTCTGGACGATAAAACGATACCATTAACAAGTGGAGATTCGTTGTCAGAGAGTGCGTTACCACTACCTCTTCTTCTTTTGCTCCAACAACTTTCGCTGCTTTTGCCGTTAAAAACTCGTGATAGGCCACCCATGGTTTTTTCGCTAGGAAATGGCCCTCTACACCGAATTTATGCCAAGCGTCTAACTCTTCTTGAATATAACTTGACGTTGTTTTCGGTTGCAAGCCAAGAGAATTTCCCGTCAAATAAACAGGGCCATCTTGGGTGAACGTTGGAAAATAAAATTTGTCTCTAAACGAACGCAAAGGGTCGTTTTGATCCATTTTTTGAGCGAATTCGAGCGTGTTTTCGAAGTTGATCATTCGGTTTTTTTGAGTTTTTTGTAAAAATAAGGATTTTGAATTGAGGATTTATCCTGATTGATTGAATTACACAAATTTTTCTTCTGTTGTGAAGTCAGAAAGAATGCACGACCAAGCAATAGAGCAGTATGAGGCAGAGGAAATAAAAGAAAGAGAGAAATACAAATTAGATTAGAAAACACTGCTTTTAGTGCAGCTGAAAAAATAATATATAGAAAAGGATGAACTAAAATGTTCGGCCTTTTTTGTTGCATAGCGGGTAGCCAATCCGTCTTATTTAAAACGAAAAGAACCTTATAGTACATTGTACAATATTGGTTTTTAATTCCTATATTTAGCCTCTAATTAAAACTTTAAGACGTATGAAAAGATTATTCTTCTACATTGCCGCCATTTTTTTGTCCGGTAATATTGCAGCACAAACGCTAGCGCCACCAATCAACTTTGAATCCACGACGATTGCGTATACATTTACGAACTTCGATGGAGGTGGAGCAACTGTAATTCCAAATGCTCAAGTGAGTGGAATAAATACGAGTGCAACTGTAGGTCAAATGATTAAAAGTCCAGGCCAAGTTTGGGGTGGAAGTCTTTTGACAATGACCAACAATCTCGATTTCACTACAAACAAAATCTTTAAAATGAAGGTGTATTCTCCTGTAGCAGGAGCTCGTGTTCTATTGAAAGTTGAGAATGCAACAAATGGTGGTATATCCTTTGAGAAAGAGGACACCTCTATGGTTGCGAATACTTGGGAAGAACTTACTTTCGACTTTACAGCAATTAATACAGCCAATACCTACCAAAAAATTATTCTTATATGGGAACTGGGAACTATGGGAACTGGAGGCGCGACATCTACCTACCTTTTTGATGACATCCAATTGGTTGCACCGACTGTAAACCCTCTTGCACAGATTGATCTTCCAGTAACATTTGAAAGTGCAGCTGTTGATTATACCATGACTGACTTTGGGGGAAACACGGCTACAGTTATTGTTGATCCTACTGATCCTACAAATATGGCAGCTGAGGTAGTGAAAAACGCTTCAGCTCAATTGTGGGCTGGAACAACAGTAAGTACACCATCTGGTCTTGCAAATGCAATTCCGTTTACAGCAACTGATTCTGTAATGTCTGTTCGTATTTGGTCTCCAGATGCTAACATTCCGATACGTTTTAAAGTAGAAGATCACACCAACCCTAATATTTCTGTAGAAACAGAAACAATGACAACTGTTGCTGGACAATGGGAAACTTTAGTCTTCAACTTCAACAATCAAGTTACAGGCACAGCTCCTATTAACATCGCCAACACCTATGACATGGGTTCTCTTTTCTTTGATTTTGGAACGGATGGAGCAACGAATGGTTTGAAAACATACTATTTCGATGATGTACAAATGGGAATTCCTACTTTACCATTGTTGCAAATTGACCTTCCAATTACTTTTGAGGATTCATTAGTAGATTATACCATGACTGACTTTGGGGGAAACACGGCAACAGTTGTTGTTGACCCAACAGATCCAACGAATACAGTAGCAGAAGCTATTAAAGATGGGACAGCTCAAACTTGGGCGGGCACAACAGTCAGCACCCCCCTTGGTCTTGCAAATGCAATTCCGTTTACAGCAACTGATTCTGTAATGTCTGTTCGTGTTTGGTCTCCAGATGCTAACATTCCTGTTCGTTTAAAAGTAGAAGATCACACTAATCCTAACATTTCTGTTGAAACAGAAGCAATGACAACTGTTGCGGGACAATGGGAAACGTTGTATTTCAACTTCAACAACGAAGCTGCGGGAACGGCCGCTATCAATTTGGCCAACACCTACGACAAAGCATCTATCTTCTTCCACTTCGGAACGGATGGAGCAACAAACGGTTCAAAAACATACTATTTTGATGATGTTCAAATGGACTCTATTTGTGTCGCTACAACGTCTTCTATCTCGGTAACAGGTTTAGACGCATACACAGCACCAAGCGGAACAATGTACACGACAACTGGCATGTACATTGATACGATTTTAAATGCTGCAGGATGTGACAGTATCATCTCAATTGATTTAATAATGACGTTCGCCGGATTGAATGAATTTGAAATCGGCAGTTTTGATGTGTATCCA
>ERZ887851.322-NODE-322-length-48619-cov-24.253295_pt1 | contig 48619 bp, 48 predicted proteins | sample MGYA00521100_ERZ887851 | MGnify/ENA primary metagenome ERZ887851 (study PRJEB32303, sample SAMEA104408602) | aquatic metagenome | biome: Brackish water; feature: Pelagic; material: water | place: Baltic Sea | collected 2014-06-06T16:11:00 | depth 11,444 m ... | reverse complement strand
GGCTCGTGGAAAGCACCAACAAGGTTATTGTCACTCTCAATGAAATTCAGTGCCATGACCTAGTGGCACCCCTGCTCCGAAAGGTCAGCAACGACCTTCACGCTGTATTAAAGTCTGAAGACTGGGGCCACGGCAAGGAAGCCGCTAAGCTCAGCGACTGGTGCTCAGCTATGTACTGTCCAGAGCAACAAAAAACAATGGCAAACCTTTACAAGACCAAAGCCGATTTAATCGGCACCCCACTCAACCATCACTGATCTTTAGAGCGTTTTCAGGGTGAAAGTGCTGCAGGCTTGACAACGCACTAGCGGTGGAAGATAAGCAAAGTAGTCGCGTTCTGTGTATAAGTAGCTCGTAATAACCCCTCATACAACCAGCGCCGCAGTAGCCAAGCCAAGAACCTCAGGGCAACGGCTGATTGGGTTGAAGCGGTAAATCGGCGAGCTGATGCAACCCATGAGCGGAGCCGTCAGGGTTTAACGAAAGATAAGCCCCGGTAGACTGCTGCAAAATTTTGCCGCATCGCCAGGCGCCGTCGACGGACTTTGTGGGTTCAGAAAAAAGCACACAGCGCTTATTATCCTGCGCCATCCAACGACCATTTACCCGCCCCTCTTGGCTCAAACTCCACCACCGTGTCTGAAAGTGGCCGCTTGCGTACCAATAGGTTTCTGCCTGCACACCTGCCGCATCGAGCACTTCGGCTTTATCGAGAACGTTGGCGAATACCCGTATAATTTCGTCAGTTTCCAGCGTTCTCAATCCCTCACCGGCGTGGGAGGGCGTTGAGATGACAAAACTGCACGCAACGAGGCACGGGGCGAGGCAGTATTTCAGACTATTTACTTGTCCCTGCAAGCCTGACCGCTGACCTAGCAACATAAAGGCCAGCCTTTCTCGTAACTACGGCTAATCGAAGAGGCAAGCCGAGAGACCTCAGCTTGTCGCTTTAACACCAGAGGTATTCCCGAGATTTCAAAAGTCACGGTCTGTCTCGGCGACCCAAAAAACCGCGGTCAAACCGAGCTCGCAACCATGATTAACTCTCCAGCTCGGCACAAAATTCGCAGTCTGGCTTCAGGTCATGAGCCTTCAACACAGCCACAATAAACTCCCGCCAACCATCACTGGGTGTCCATATAGAATTCAGCGCCAAAACCGCATCATTCATGGGCACCCCCAGAACGATCACACGATAAAGAAAAACAAAACTACTCGCCCGCCAATTTACTTGGCAGTGGACTAGAGTGTTGACGCCCTCAGACTGCTGCATAACCGCAGCAAACAATTCGTAATCGGCCACCGTTGGCGCTGACCAAACCACCGGTATATGAACAAATTGCATGCCCAGGTCACGTACAATGCGATCCTCGCCGCTTAGCGACGTCTCGTGATCGGCGAAAGCAAGATAGATTACCCGCTCTAGCCCGACCCTCGAAATTGCCTCAAGTTGAGCTTGCGTGGGCTGACCCGAGCTGGCTAACGACTCAGAGTAGGCTACGTAGTTGATAATTTCCTGATCGTCTTTTGCTTGGGCAAAGCCGGCCATCGCAACAGCACCAATCGGGGTCAGAAACATGCTGAGCGTCACCAACCAAAGCCCTGAAAACCACGTTTTTCGCATACTGCATCACCCACTCACATTTCTCACGGGCGCCAGTATAACGCCATACTCACACGCTCTTATAACACCGCAGCATAGAATTGAGGTCGAATGCGGTGTTAGGTCGAAGGCCTGCAACCGATACCGAATTTTCTGGAGGTGCAATTTGGCGTATTGTGACCCAAGTCCGGTACTCAGCCCGAACAAAAAATCTGCACCGAAGCAGCAAGGGGCATGATTAATTTGCCAACCGATAGAGATACAGACAATCTAGAAAAAGCGCCTGTAAACGCTATACATGCGAATAAGTCTGTGTCTGAATTACTCGCCATTATTCATCAGCAGGAAGAGCAGCTGAACGAGTTAAAGGCGGAAACGGCAAAAACAAAGCTACTACTAACGTCGCTAGAACAGGCCGTCGATAAGGCCAATTTGGGCTTTGCCATTTGGGACGATCAACTCGATCGTGACATCTTTGCCTCAGAAGTCATGGCTAGAATCCATGGCATGACGGCCGATGCGTACTTAGAACAGATTTCAAGTTTAGACGCGTACGCACAGCTGGTTCACCCAGAAGATCTTGAAGACTGGCTCGACAATGAACAATCAATCGACACCGATCCAGACTACACAAAGTCTTTTTATGAATACCGAGTTTGCCTGCCAGACGGCAGAATTCTTCACCTCAGAGAGCACTCTAGCTTAATCCCCACAGCAGACGGGGTTGGGCCACAGTACCTCGTTGTTATGCAAGATCTGACAGAAATTAGAAGGTCTGAGGAAGAGCTCCAACGAGGCCAGCAAGCCCTTGCCAACAGCGTAGGACTGCTCCGGTTAAGTGCTTCAATAGCAAATTTAGGTCATGCTATTTGGAACTACGATAAAGATACCTATGCCGAAGTGTCGGAGGAATGGGCCGCTATTTTTGGCTATACACAGTCTGATTTTATTGCTCGCTTTGCAGCGCTCGAATCTGATATCGAGTTAGTACACCCGTCTGATCGTCAACGATATTTGAAGTATTACGAAAGCGAAGAAGAAATCGACATTGAATATAAAATTGTGCGCCGTGACGGGGAAATTCGACATGTTGTGCAGTCTTATAATTATGACGAGAGTAACCCTAACCAAGTTTTCGTCACACTGCAGGACATCACCGAACGCAAATTGGCTGAAGCAAAATTAATTCAATCATCAAAGATGATTACCCTAGGAGAGATGGCCGCCGGTATCGCCCACGAACTGAATCAACCACTCGCCACGATAAAAATTGCTGCCGAGAGTATTTCACAGCAAGCCTCTCGAGACCCTGCCAACATACCCGCTTTTATTTTTGAGAAAATAGATCGTATAAAGCAACAGGTAGTCAGAGCTTCGTCTATCACCGATCAAATGCGAATATTTGGTCGCGAAGCCAAAGAAGATAGCTACGCATTTGATCTAAGAGAAGCCGTTGCTAATGCAATAGATCTAATGACCTCGCAGCTGAAGCTAGACCAAATCGAAATTGCCTCAAAACTCCCTAGCGATCCAGTAATGATCTGGGGTCATCAGATTCGACTGGAGCAAGTACTCTTAAACTTAGTGTCAAATGCGAGTTTCGCGATCAAAAGCAGCGGTAAAACCCAAAAGCAGCTTTGGGTCGAAGTCTCCTTTAAAAACCAAGGTTGGGTTACCGTAAGTGTCACTGATACCGGAGCTGGCATACCCCACGATGCGCTAAAGCGAATCTTCGAGCCTTTCTACACCACCAAGGAAGTTGGCGTGGGTACTGGACTCGGCCTATCGGTCAGTTATGGAATTGTGCACGATATGGGAGGGGAAATGTTGGCTGAAAACATAGCGAACGGAGCTCGCATCAGTCTAAGGCTACCCATTATTAAGGTGTAGGCGGCAGATACAAACGGGCAAACGACACGGCGACAACACTCAAGTGCCGCTAACCACTTGAACCACAATCTGTCATAAAACTTTTACGCTTATCAGGATCGCGTCACGGAGCCAAGGATGCTCCATAAGTTCACCAAATAGTCTGAAGACTCAAAAGCAGCTCAGGCGCTTGAGAAGCTGGGAATCTCGCAAAAAACATCAGCTTCGACCTTGATACTAACCGCTGAATTACTGTGGGCTCCCGCGCACCAAGAAGGCATAACCATTGAGTAAAGCCCGCTCCCACCAGCCTGCATAATTAAGATCTGCTCTGGCCCCTTAAAGGCCATTCGCCGGGAGGGGTTATCTCCGGCAAATGCCGGCATAAGGCGCTTGACCATCTCTGGTGTTAAATAGCAACGCTCATACAACTCCCGCGCAATATCCTGACGGGTCAGCCCCGCCTTATGCAAGATCGCGCTGTGCTCCGGATTCAACACAATCGTCGCAAAACCACCCGTCAAAATGGCATTGTTACTCGGGGCATTCGCGAGTGCCATCGCCAGCAAATCAAGCAACGCGGCATAACTCTCGGGGTCATCACCATCGCCAGCAAACAGCACCGAGTGTGGCGCCTCGGCCCCCACGACGGTTACAACACTATCCTCTGCAGCAAAACCCAGTGATACATGCAGCGGGGGAAAAGGACTGCCCTCCTCGTCTTCGGCAAGACAGTAAGTGAACTTACCCGGATGCCCCAGTAAGGCCATATCTGAACTACCCGGTCTAGCTTTACCAATGTTGATCATTGTCAGCCGCAGTGCACGTCCTATTGAGGCATTGGCGCGATGTCCTGGCCCCAGGGCGCCGGTACCAGAAACGATGGGCCCGCAATTATGGCGCGCGGGTCCGTTTACAATCACGAGGGGTGCCGTGCAATGTGTTGTCGCCTGCATTTCAGTGAGATCAAAGGCCGGTTCAATAACCGCTTTGACGGCCGCAACCACAACCGGCATATAGTCGGGTAAACAACCTGCCATCACGGCGGCAACAGCAATCTTTTCTATGCTAGCCACACCATGACCAGGGCCCATGGTACCCAGCACCATGTCCCCGGCTTGCCCCGATGCCAGCACCATACGTGCGACCCTGTCATCAGTTGGGATAACAACGGGCAAGCCGTCGGTACATCCCCGCTGATGCAGATCTTCAAGTGCCTGTGCTTCATCAGCTGACGACAGCAAATCAGTCATCACCGCCCTCCAAAGCTTGAATGATGGTGGGCGCTACTAACTCGGCAATCTTATGCATAGTTACAGTATCGGTTCCTGCCACGGGATGAGGCAACTGAACACGCGGCACTGCGGGCATGCCTAAAGATTGAGCAACAAAGTCGCCCTGCGCCCAAAATTCTTCGGTGACCAGCGCGACGGCGGGAATACCAAGGTTTGCAATATTAATTCCGTCACGCACGGTGCCGGTAGTGCAAGAACCTCAATGCCCGTAGGCTGCAATAACCCCAGCGCACTCCCCAGTAATTTCTTGCAGCAGCTGCTCGCCTGCCGCAATAGTGGCATTACCCTTGTTGTACTCGCGCAATCTAACACTGGGGAACAGAGCGCGAATCGCATCACCCACAGCATTTAGAAACTCCACGGAATCAGGAAACCCATTTGCGAGCAAGCCAATGGTAGCAGTCGCTTCTGAATTAACCGTTAAAGACAGCTCATAAGGTATCTCTTCAATACCGACCGATGCGTCTGGATTGTGATATTCGATCATAAGACCTCCTTTACCTGCCGCTAAGTTAACGCATAGCATCGGGTAATTGCCATCAAGAAAGCATTAATGGCCGGTGGTTTTTAGGCGGTTTTGTTCTTCCACTTACCCAACAAGCCCTTACTCAATAGATATTTTGCGCGCAGAACTCCTCTCCAAATGTACCTTTCGGTAAATTACTGCGGAGGGCTACTAAAGACACTGAAAACTCGACATCTTCATCATTGAGTGGGATTGTTATGATCTGGCGAAGAATAAGAAGCTTTCACCTTCCACCAAGGACATAAGATGGCCTCTAACCACGACGACAAGAGCAATATGCGCAAAGTCGCGCTGACCTCACTCGCAGGAACCAGCATTGAGTGGTACGACTTTTTTATTTACGGCACCGCCGCCGCCATCGTCTTTCCCAAAGCATTTTTCCCCCAGGACCTGCCCCCCATGGTCCTACTCATCATTTCCTTCAGCACATTTGCAGTGGGCTTTGTCGCTAGGCCGGTGGGTGGCATTATTTTCGGGCACTTTGGCGATCGCGTCGGTCGAAAGCGCACACTCGTAGCCGCACTGATGATGATGGGAGCAGCGACAACCCTCATTGGCTTACTCCCAACTTACGGCACCATCGGCATTGCCGCACCGCTACTCCTCGTTTTACTCCGTTTTGTCCAAGGACTTGCCATTGGTGGGCAATGGGGAGGTGCCATGCTGCTGGTTACTGAGAGTGCCCCCGCCAACAAACGCGGATGGTACGGAGCTTATGCGCAGGCGGGAGCACCGGTAGGTGTCATTTTGGCCAACTTAGCGTTTATTGGCGTAAGCATGAGTATGAGTGATGAAGCTTTTATGAGCTGGGGCTGGCGTTTGCCGTTCCTCGCCAGCATCATCTTGATTGGCGTATCGCTCTTCGTACAGCTGCGTCTTGAGGACACCGAAGCTTTCAAAACACTGAAGGCCGCACAAGACTCCCAGAGCCATAGCGAAGTCGCCGCTCGATCGCCCATCGTGCAAGCTTTAAAAAAATATCCGCGAACCATCATGCTCGCCGCCGGTGCGTTTCTGTCAGTCCAGGTGACATTTTATATTTTGATTGCTTTCACCGTTGCCTACGGACTCAACTCGCCCACGGTAAATTTATCTCGAGAGGCCATGCTAACCGCCGTTCTCATTGCTTCTGCAGTGATGGTGCCGACGCAGTTCTATTTCTCAGGGCTGTCTGACCGATTGGGGCGAAAAAAGGTTTATCGTTGGGGTGCCATATTAACGGGACTGTGGGGCTTTGCTTTATTCCCTCTCATCGACACGGGCTCATTACCTCTGATTGTCTTGGGCATCACCATGGGACTGGCTTTTCTTGGTATGCAGTACGGTCCTCAAGCCGCTTACTTTACCGAGCTATTTTCCACAGAGGTGCGGTACTCCGGCGCGTCATTGGGCTATCAAATAGGTGCGATTGTTGGTGGTGCACTGGCACCCACCGTTGCAGTGCTGCTTTGGAACGAGCTGGGGATTATCTTCGTGTCTATCTACATCCTGCTAGCTGCCGTGCTGACGCTTTGGTCGCTGTCTTTATTGGAAGAGACCGGGGGTCAACCTCTCTAAATAGCCGCAGGGGCCACAGGAGCCTGGGCTAGAAATTTGGACTAGATCCTGGGATGCAGCCTCACGGGCAGCTCATGATAGCCCCGAACGAAAGAATTGCAGGTTCTGACCGCGGGGCCAACGACCTCAATACCTTCAAAGCGTTCCAAAATCTCTTCCCACACGATACGCAGCTGCATCTCCGCCAATCGATTACCCATGCATCGGTGAATCCCCATACCAAAAGATAAATGATTACGCACATTGGGCCGATCGATAATAAACTCGCTTGCATTGGGTATAGCATCGGCATCGCGGTTACCCGACACATACCATAGAACCACGCGACCGCCCTTGGGAATGACCGTGCCATTGATTTCAACATCACGCGTTGCGGTTCGGCGCATATGCGGCAGTGGTGTTTGATAGCGAATAATCTCAGACACCATAGACGGAATCAGGCTTGGGTTTGCCTTGAGCTTCGCCATCTCAGAGGGGTTGTCGTGTAAATGCAGTACACCCCCCGACATGGAGTTTCGAGTCGTGTCATTGCCACCTACGATTAACAACATCAGATTGCCCAAGTAAGACAAGGGTTCATCCACCATATTTTCTGTTTTGGGATCACGCTGCAGCATACGAATCAGATCAAAGGACTCCCGATCATTGGCTTTATGCTGGTGCCAGAGTTCTGTAAACGTCTGCAACATTTCGATCATGATTGCTCGTCGCTCATCAATACTCAGCCCACGACCGGCGGTAATCCGAGCATCAGATGTGGCTGCGTCTGACCAGTGGGTTAAAAGATGGCGCTGTTCCTGGGGGAAATCGAAAAGCGTGGCCAACATTTTAGTGGTCAAGTCGATCGATACGCGATCTACCCAATTGAAAGTTTCGCCCACGGGCAAACCGTCGAGAGTTTCCTGCGTGCGCTGGCGAATTACCGATTCAAATTCCTGCAAATTTCTGGGCGCCACGGCGCCCTGAACGGCCCGTCTTTGATCATCATGTAGTGGCGGATCAGTCGCAATAAACATCTGGACCGACATGTCGGGCTCTGGGTCTAAGATGGCTATAGAGGGCTCAGATGAGAAGGCCTCCCAGTTCTTTTCCACCTCAACAATGTCTTCGAAGCGGGTTACCGACCAGAAATCCCCGTGAGGTGCTGGCCCGCCTGGTCCCTCTGCTTGATAGTGAATGGGAGATTCACTGCGTAGGCGCTCAAAAAGCGGCTGCCAAGTGTCAAACTCAAAACGCCTCGGGTCGGCCACATCGAGTTGATCTAACGGCGTACTCAAAGGGTCAGGCAATCCATCTTTTCGAGTAACGGCTTGGTTCATGGGTTGATCCTTTGTCAATTTTAAGCGCGGTTATGCGACAGCTGCCCGAACCACTGCGGGCCGAGATCGCGATGTTACATTTGATACTCTGGGAGTCGAATCGTCATATCTCCGCCCTGCTCACTGACTTGCAGTTGGCAGCTAAGGCGAGAGTTTGCTTCCCTATCTGGGCGCAGGCCGAGCATAGATTCTTCTTGAGGCTCTACCGCTGCTAGCTCGCTAGAGGTCTCGACAAAACAATGACAGGTACCACACACAGCCGAGCCTCCACAATCAGCGTCAATGCCGGGGATGTCGTGCTTCATAGCCATTTCCATAACAGAGAGTCCAGACTCACTGTCGACCTGGTGTTGGGTACCATCGAATTCGATAAAGGTAATAACGGGCATGCTTTAATCTCCTTGCCTGCGACTTTAGGTATCAGTTAATGCGACGCCATTTTAAGCCAGAAAGTTGATAAGTGGGCATACCTTGCTCAAATAACTCACTCCGATGGGCTTCGAAAACAGCACGATAACGATACCAAGGCACTCTGGGAAAAGCGTGATGAATGCCGTGGTAGTTCTGGAAACCCCAAAGCCAAGTGCCCACTCCGCGAAATGCCACCGGCAATTCAAAAATGGAGGTGTCAACAAACTTACCGGCAACGGTGTGTGGCCTATGGACGACGTAAGCAAACAGATAGACCAAAACCACTTGCCCAAGCAGTGGCCCGACAATCAGTGTGAGTAGCACGTCAACACCCACAGAAAGGGTTGAAACACCAGCACTTGCAGCTACAGGACCGAACAACGCCATCAGAAGCAGAATGCGACTGAGCACTATGACACTGGTTTCTGCTACAAAAGTTCTGCGTAGCTCCTTATGAGCAGTGGGCCATCTATCTCGCAAAAAGAGTTTGTACTGCTGTGCAGTTAGCATCATTGGAGATGCAACAAGCCTCCAGAGATTCGTTGTCATGTCGGCACAAACCAAATCCGGATCCTCACCCACCTTGTTGGTGTGATTGTGGTGTGAAAAATGCTCATGACGGTGGGCGCACATTGGAATACCTGATGGAATCGCGGCGGCATAACCCACCCATTCATTGATCCAACGGTTTTTCTGTAGACCACCACAAATCGCACCATGGACAGCCTCGTGTAATGCGGTATAAACGGCGTAGGTTAAGAAACCCATTAAAAGCATTCCTGCAATCACGGGCATTAGCCCCATTACCACCGCTACTGGCGTCAGGAAATATAAAGGAAGTGCAACGCTGATCAGCAATATTGTGGGCCAGGCCAACGGATCGCAATAGCCATTCGCTGAGCGCTTCATTAACTTTACTGGGTCTTGATCAGACATTGGCAAGCTCCTCTACCTGCTGCACCTACCCTATTTACCTCGCATAGATTAGGGGACTTCGCTGTGCACGCCCCATTCCTCTTTCGCCAACAGGGTGTCATTATACGCCTAAAGAGGGCTCTAAAATGATAAGTGCACACTACGCCAGACTGCTACATCGCGAACTTTCGATTCGAGGCCATGATGAAGTTAGGCTTTTCAAGGGCTGTAGTATCGATGGTGAAGCTTTATGGCAACTCCCTAAGGTAGACCCTGAGGATTTCCTTAGACTGCTCGCCAATGCCCAAGAAATGCTGGGGCAAACGCCACTAGGGACCGTAATTGTTAGCCGAAATGGGATCGCGACACTGGGCATGATGGGCGTCGCCATGATGTCAGCACCCACTTTAGGGGCCGGCCTGCAAGCCATGTCTAGCTACTCGACCCTAGAAGCCGATTACCTGCACTTTGAATTATTAGCTGGGCAAAACATCACCCGGATAACCCTTGAGGCCGATCGGGATCTAGGCGCCTCGCTACTCATACACGCTGAAACTGTCTTTGCCCTCCTTCAGGATTACCTCACCGACTTGATAGGTTCAACCGAAGGGACTATCCACTTTAAGGTGGCGCATCCCCGCCCTACGCGAGAGGCTTCAATAGGCACCCAGCTCAAGGGCAAGCTGAGTTTCGATAGCCGGTTTACAGGTCTTGAATTGCCCACAGAATGGTTGAAAATCCAGTCGCCGTTTAGTAACCCTGAAATTTGGCAACTATCACGACGTCACCTTAGCGAGCAGCTGCAACGCACGAGTGAACCCGGAGATCGACCATTTACGCGTCACCTGCGCAGCGTTCTGAAGTCTCAACGCCCACCCTTACCCGACATTAACGACATTGCCGAATCACTGCATCTGTCACCGCGGACCCTCAGCCGACGTCTCATGGAGGAGCAAACATCGTTCCGAGAGCTGAAGCTAATTGCGGCTCACAACTGTGCGAAAAATATGCTTCTAGACGGAATCAGTGTTGAGGCTGTGGCCGCCGACCTTGGCTACGAAAACGCGGCTAATTTCCGCCGCTCCTTTCGCTCCATCAATCACTGCTCACCGACTCAATGGATGACGGCCTTTCGCAGGGGAGAACTCGCTGAGAGCTAGAACTACTCTGGGCGTGCCTTAATGCGAAAAAATCTACGCGTCCAAATTGATTGAAACAAGGGGTCTAACCATCGGTATAAACGACCTGACACGACAATTGATTTACCGGCTTCAACACCTCGAATACCTTCATTTACAACGGTGTCCGCACCGTACCAAAGCCAGCGCGGCATACCGGCCTTCATGTCGGCAAGGCCCGCAGTTTCATGAAAGTCGGTATGAGTGAAACCCGGGCACAGTGCAGTGACATGCACGCCCTGCCCACCTACGGTCAAATTAAGCTCCTCAGACACGGCTATTAAATAGGTTTTGCTGGGGCCGTAGTTGCAACCGCCTGATCGAGGAATTCGCCCCGCCACCGAGGCGACATTTACCACTCGCCCAAATCCTCGAGCGACCATGGCAGGCACAAATCGATGACAGAGCTCCACAACCGATAACATCATGAGTTGGAAAAAATCTTGTTGCGCTTGCCAATCACGATCGGTAAGCAAATCTGGACCCGCAATGCCCGCGTTATTAATTAACCAGTCGATCTGAAGCGTATTGTCATGACAAAACTGCTCGATTAGCAGCGGCGCACTGGGCTCGGCAAGATCAGCAACCAGGGTTTTCACCGTTACGCCAAACTCCTGGTGCAGCGAAGCCCCAAGGGTCTGAAGACGCTCGCCGCGACGAGCCACTAATAACAAATTCGAACCTTTTGCCGCTAGCTGCCGCGCGAACTCCGCACCTAGACCCGCCGATGCGCCCGTCACCAAAGCGTAACCCTGCGTCATGCCCTACTCCTGCGTGATCAATTTATGGGCCCGTCGTAGTGGGTTTTACGGCATAACCCGCCCGAGGAAAATGAACGTGCACCGCACCAAAGTCATCGGTTTGCCGTGCAACGACATAACGCTCGGCGGTCACTGTGAGCAATTGGCCCGTAACAGGAACCTGTCCATAATCAGTGGGCGCTATATTCACCTGCTGATTGAGATACTCGTGAGGGTCAGACGGAGGTAGCGGTCGAGGTTCCGACTGTGCGGCCACTTTAAAAGCATCAGCGGGATCGAGTTCACATCGCTCGCCATACCCAAGTGCCAACATCGCCGCGTACCAGCGGTTTAAATGTGTGAGTGCCTCGGGCAATACCGTCTCAAAAAAGTCCGCCTTAAATTTGACCGGATGTATGGCCGCGAAATCGGCGTAGCCTGGATTTTCGCCATCAAGAAACTCCTGACCAGCAAGGATCGCATCCATGTCTGAGAAAAACGTAGAGATCACGGCAGCAGCCCGTTTTCCTGAGGGTGGACGAATGGTCGCACCTTTCATCATGCCCGAGCGGTCTTTAAAAAATCGATAGGTCTCTCGGACACCAAACTTACCCACAAGCGAGGCCAACACTTTCAAGGGTGACTCGCTGGAGATTACCGAAAAGAAGACATCGCCCTGAGCATGGGCCACTAAAGCCCTGGTGTCGTCACTCAGAGAATCAGGCCGCAGTGCTGAACGATCAGTTTCCCTGGCAATTTCAAGTGCGATTAATGCGGTATCACAAAACAGATCGGCGCCCTTCTGAGCAACCGGTATACGCCGATATCCTCCAGTCAGTGGGTCGAGATTAGGGCGAGGGGGCATAGGTGGGGAGATAACGGAGTGCCAACGCAACCCCGTATAGCCAAACATCAAGCGTATCTTTTCAGCGTAAGGCGAGGCCTCGTAGTGGTGTAACACCCACTCCTTGTTTATGTCGGTCATTTTTTTTCCGTTTGTTTTGGCGTCAATTTAAAAATGCGTGTTCCGCGAGGCTACTAATCTAACATGACCACATTAAGACCAAAGAACAGCAAGTGGGCGAAAACCACGCCCAGGGTCAGGCGCACGCGCATAGCAGAGTACCAATTGCGGGTCTCTTGGGTACGCCTCTCATACCAAAGCAAAGCGAGGTACCCGAGCATGAGTAACAGCACAGCCAAAACCACTTGCGCGGTCAGGACACTCGCAACAGCAAAAATGACGAGGCCATTACTGACTAATAAATGCCAGTGCTGGTCGTTATCTGGCAATCGCCGCGCGTGCCCCCAGAGAGCTCCGGACAGGAAACAAAGAATCGCCAGAGAATAAATGACAAATCCTTGAACCGACAAAGCTCTGGGGTAGTCTTGCAGAAAAGCGACACCGAATAACGAAAAATAAAAAGGTGTGAGCCCCGCAAAGCCTAGCAGTTGAGTCGTTAGCTGGGGTCGCATTCAATCTCGGTGTCTGGGTGGCGAATAATGGTGAGCAGAATTTCACCGACTGCCACGCCGAATTTTGTCATCTGCGACTGATTGACCACTACATGCTCGCTGATACGATACATCCGATCGTCGACTCGAACATCGATAGTACTGTCCTCTAGCTGGATCCGCAGGGTGTAATCGAGCAAGAACGCGCTGCCGTTCCAACGTCCTATGCCCTCTCCGACGACATCCCCGGCTGTGGCAATAAAGGTTCGGTTGTTGTCGGGCGTGAGCGTCCATATGCGTTTTTGGACCTCACCATCGTCGAAAACAAAATCTTCGTCCAATGTGCCAACGCCATCCTGCCAACACGCACTGATATCCGCGTTGAACTGCCGTATTGCGCCACCCTGACGGTCTCTGACAACCCCGTGTGCCGTCAAGAAGCCGTTAAAAAATTCCTGGGGTTGCAGTTCTGGCCCGTCGATTTTGTGGTCTTTCAAATCGGCAGAGCCACAGCCCGCTAACAAAAGCGCCGCGGCACAGCCTGCCACTGCAAGCAGAATGCTCTGGGAGGAAAAAAAACCCCGGCCGCGTGGGCCGGGGAGAAAAAACCATCTGGGGGATGATGGCCTAAAACTATCGCAAGACATACTGGGACCAACCCTGTGGTCGTTCCAATGCGTTTTGTACGACCCTCTTTTACGTCTGGATCACCCAAAGTTTAATGCCCGTAAAATCCCCAAAAAGCACAGCAATTTCCATGCAAATTTAACGGCTTAAAACATCAGATTTGGCCCTTTAATCGCAACGCTGGCGACGCCACAGAGGATTTCCGGGGACGGCGCAACGATCCTGATGGCGCTGTCATCGTGATGACAAACGTTGCGACCAACACACAGAGTCATAACTCAGCGAGTCAGACGGTTTTAAAAGCGTGTAAAGCGCTCATTACCTGGCCTTACCGACCTGTGCCTATGACGTACAGCACCCGCCAAAGGCCCAAGACATGAGTGAAACGTCCACGAGTGCCATAAGACAGCTAGAGCCTTGCAACCCGCTAAAAAGAAAAATAAGGAGCTGCCCTTACAACCCCTGGGAACACAATATTTGTACCAAAACAGCCTTTACCTACGGAGATACAATGCCTTATTGAGGCAACAGAAGAAAAAATGTGAGCTTTTAGCTAACTTTTATAGCTTTTTAAATAATAGTTAGAACCAATGAACCCTCGACAGGCCCCCTGCCTTCTGGTTTTATTTGAGTTGTGCAGACCTACGCAAACGAACTTCAAAACCAATCTGCAAAGCGTCAATCGCAGCAGCTTGGCCCTCGACCCCCCGGTGGCATGCCCCTTTGAGGCGCGCGCACCCAGCTCAGGCCTGCCGGCTATTCTTCTTCAGGTTCCCTTATTTGCAACTCATATCCGTTGGTTTTTTCGGCCAACAGTGGTTATCCATAATTAGGAGATCAAACGATGCGAAGATCGAAACGCGACATGCTAAAACGTGCTTTTGAGCGTGGCTACCAAATCGGACTCTCTGGACGCTCCCGTGAAACCTGCCCACACGGCACTGGCCCCCACAAACTCAGTTGGTTGCAGGGCTGGCGCGAAGGTCGAATTGACCAATGGGAAGGCTTAACCAACATTACCGCCTGCCATAAGCTGTCCGGCTTTTAACTGAAACCTAAACCAAGAGCCACCTCACGCCTCTTGGCTGGGGTGATTAGGCACAAAGATCGGCGATTTTGCGGCTTTCGGGTCGCTTGAGATGAACTCACAAGACTTGTTTTTGTCATAGCAGGACCCATATCCTTTGGATACCTGAGACAGAGCGCTTTCCGTGACTTCGACACCCCTACAACAACTTGAGCAATGGTTGTCTGGCCAAATTATTGGTCAGCACGATCTTATCCACAAATTATTGATTGCATTGCTGGCTGATGGACACCTGCTTGTTGAAGGTGCTCCCGGTCTCGCTAAGACCCGTGCAATAAAACAAATGTCGGAAGGGATAGAAGGCGGCTTCCATCGTATTCAATTTACCCCCGACCTACTGCCAGGCGATATCACCGGCACCGACATCTTTAGGCCGCAGCAAGGAACCTTTGAATTCCAACAGGGCCCTATCTTCAACAACCTGATCCTAGCCGACGAAATCAACCGAGCGCCCGCAAAAGTGCAATCTGCGCTGTTGGAAGCCATGGCAGAACGTCAAGTTAGCGTGGGGACGCGCACCTACCCCCTACCCGATATGTTTTTGGTTATGGCGACCCAAAATCCTATTGAGCAAGAAGGAACCTACCCCTTACCCGAGGCTCAACTTGATCGATTTTTAATGCAGGTAAACGTGTCTTACCCAGATGCTGAGGCAGAAACACGTATTCTGAAGTTGGCAAGGCGTGAAGCCAGTGGAACAACCCCTGCACCACCACAGCCACTCACCCAGGAAGCCGTCTTCAAAGCACGTCAGGCGGTTTTGTCGGTGCACATGGCTGAAGCCGTTGAGGCTTACATTGTTCAGCTGGTCATTGCTACCCGAGAACCCGGGGCCTACGACAATGAACTTTCCGACTGGCTAGAGTTTGGAGCCAGTCCCCGGGCAACCATTGCCCTTGATCGCTGTGCTCGCGCCAATGCTTATTTACACGGCAGAGACTATGTGAGCCCCGATGATGTTCAAGCCGTGGTCACCGATTGCCTCAAACACCGACTCATACTGTCTTTCGAAGCAGAGGCGGCGGGAGTGACTCGGGCGCAGGTTATCAACCGACTGCTTGAGACCGTAGCGGTAGGCTGAGCGTGAAACTCCAGCAGCACCAAGCACCTCACGGGGCAGATATTGATAGCAGTGCACTGATTGCCACGCGTTTTTCTGCGCGTTTTCTTGATGTCACTAAAGCAAGTCGAGCACTTGCTAATTTGGCGGGTGCTAAGCGCTCTTATCGAAGAGGTCGCGGCGTCGAGTTTGATGAGGTGCGACAGTACACCGCAGGTGATGACGTTCGTGCTATCGACTGGCGAGTGACCGCAAGATCGGGAGAAGCCCATACCAAACTGTTCCACGAGGAGCGAGAGCGCCCAGTGCTGATCGCACTCGATCTTCGGCGCACCATGCGTTTTGGCTCGCGCAATTGCTTTAAATCTGTGTTGGCGGCCCATACCGCCAGTTTACTTTTGTGGTCAGCACTCGACCGTGGCGAACGCGTGGGAGGAATGGTGGTGTCGGGTAACCGAGCAGAAGACATTAGACCCGCCAGATCAAAACACACCGTACTGGCCATTATTCGCGAAATGGTTCGCTGTGATAAAAACAACAGCGATATCGAGCCACTAGACCTCGCTGAACAACTCAAACAAATACAACGTATTGCAAGACCCGGCAGTGCCCTATTTCTCATTAGCGATTTTCACGACGGATTGAATCCAGGGGTGCTGCAAACGTTACGTCGCCTAGTGCAGCATGTGCAGATCACCGGGGTAATGATCAGCGATCCACTCGAGCGCAACTTGCCCGCGGCGGGCCGCTATGTGGTGAGTGATGGTTCAGGACGCAGCGCCTTAGATACGGGCAATCGAAAGTTAGTGGCGCAGTTTAGCGCCGAGTTTGATGCGCATGCACAAGCACTACGTGACGCCTATCAGGGGCTGCGAATACCCCTAATTTCCATAAGCACTGATCAGCTGCCGCTGACAGTACTGCAACGCTACTTTCCTCCGCACTAAGACATGATGAATACGGCTCAACTGCTTGATCAACTAGCCCCCTTACGCGAGCCAACCGCCATCGGCTGGTGGCCATTGGCAGCGGGATGGTGGCTGATTGTAATCATTGCGGTTTTGCTCATTGGAATTTTGAGCACTGCCTTTTTGAAGCTATGGCGAAAAAATCAATACCGCAGGATCGCCACCCGTCAACTCAAGGCACTCCAAGCACACGGCAGGCCCACCGTTGAACAAATCAATCGACTATTAAAGGCAACTGCGCTGCGTACCTGGCCAGAGCGAGAGGTTGCGGCACTGCACGGTGCCCAGTGGCTAAGCCGACTCTGTTATAGCGCACCAAAAGCTGGGAATAGTTGGGTGCAGTCATTAGAGCAGGTTTACCGCGCGCCCAGTGCCCCTGCACCTGACGAACTGCTGTTGGGCGCCGCGCTATGGATTCGTCACCACAGCGCCCAGCGAAATGGGGAAGCAACATGATTGAGCTGGTTTACCCCTGGCTACTTTTATTGGCTCCCCTACCTGTCATCATGCGCTTTATGCGGGCTGACAGTCGTTCGGAGGAAGCCGCATTAGAAGCACCCTTTGCCGATCGCTGGCGACAACTCGCCGGCACCTCTGCATTGGGGTTTCAAGGTAGCCCGGTAAAACTTTTGGTACTCACTTTGATTTGGCTAAGCCTGGTCATGGCGGCTACGCGTCCGCAATGGGTAGGAGAGCCAATAGAGCTCGCAAATTCAGGTCGCGACTTACTGCTCGCGATTGATCTGTCGGGCAGCATGCAAATTGAGGACATGCAGGTTGGCAACAGCCTGGTCTCCCGGATCATCGCCGTCAAAGCTATCGCCGCAGACTTCACCAGTCGAAGAAGCGGGGACAGAGTGGGCCTGATCCTCTTTGGCACTCGGGCCTATGTACAAGCGCCCCTCACCTTCGATATTAAAACTGTCAAACAATTCATTGAAGAAGCTCAACTTGGTTTTGCTGGTGAAGATACCGCCATCGGTGATGCACTCGGGTTAGCGGTTAAGCGCCTGCGTGAGCGTCCCGCAGACTCCCGGGTTCTCATCTTGCTCACCGATGGTCAAGATACGGCAAGTACCGTTGACCCTATGGAAGCGGCAGCACTGGCTTCCGAGATGAGTGTCAGAATTTATACCATCGGTATCAGTCGGCGGCTGGGGACTTCGAGTAATTCATCAGGTGAAGTTGATGAGGCGTTACTCACAGCCATTGCCCAAGCAACGGGTGGACGTTACTTCCGGGCTAGGACACCTAAGGAACTGCAGGATATATACCAAGTTCTGGATGAGCTAGAACCCGTGGAACAGGAGAAATCGACATTCAGACCCATTGAATCCATGGCCTGGGTTCCCACCTCTATCGCATTTTGGCTAGCCCTATTATTGATTGCTCTTACAACCTGGCCGCACCTGCATTTGCGTCCCCTCACCAAGAAGCAACAATATGATTGACGACGGATTCAATCTCTTGCGGCCACAGGCATTTTGGTTGCTGGTTGCCCTACCACCTGCCCTTTTTATGCTTTGGCGCTCGGTCCAGACATCAGCGAGTTGGGCTAAGGTGATAGACCCACATCTTTTGCCGCATCTGATGTCTAGCACCGTAAAGAACGCCAAACGATTGGGACATTGGTGGACCCTTATCTGGCTCATTCTGGCGATAATAACCGTGGCCGGGCCCAGCCTGCAGAAAATTGAAATACCTGTTTTTCAGCGCGCCGATGCGTTGGTTATTGTTCTGGACCTCAGCGCATCAATGAATGCTGCCGACATTCAACCCAGTCGAGCCCAGCGGGCCAAACAAAAAATCCTTGATCTACTCGCCCAGCGCAATGAGGGTGTAACAGGGCTTGTCGTCTACGCTGGAGACGCTCATGTGGTGGCCCCACTGACTGACGACCGTCGAACGATTGAAAACCTCCTCAGCGCGCTAACCCCCGATATCATGCCCCTCCCCGGCTCCGATGTGACAGATGCTCTCGGGGTAGCAGTGACACTGCTTCAAACTGCAGGCGTCGCAAATGGCCAGGTCTTATTGATTACGGATGGTATGCCCAAATTTGAAGCCGCCGATTTAAAAAACACGCTCAGTGCTGCCCGGGTGGAACTGGCTATTTTAGGAGTGGGAACCCGCTCAGGCGCCCCTATACCTCGCCCCGACGGTGGATTCCTTCGCAGTGACGATGGCGAAATCGTTATCCCCAGTTTTGAGCCGGCGGTATTGGCAAGCCATGCCGATGCCTTGGGCGGTCGTTTTAGCGAAATCACCCTCGACAATCGTGACCTAGATCGATTACTTCGCAGTAGCACAACCTTAGACCTTGGCGAGATCGCCCTCGACCGTGAAACCGACACCTGGCTAGACCAAAGTAATTGGCTCGCGTTAATTTTAGGTTTGTGGCTACTACCTCTATTCAGACGAGGCGCATTAGCGGCTGTTCTCATAATCCCATTACTCGCCCCTAGTCCCGTTAAAGCTCAACTCTTACCCAACCTATGGCAAACCCCAGACCAACAGGGTGCCGATGCCCTCGAACAGGGTGATGCGAAAACCGCAGCCAACTTATTTGAGAACCCTGCGTGGCGGGGCACGGCTCAGTACGCTGCGGAAGATTGGAAAGGCGCGGTGAATAGTTTCAAAGAAGGTAGTGATGCCGACGACTGGTACAACCAGGGCAATGCACTCGCTATGGCAGGAAAGCTTGAAGAAGCGCTAGAGGCCTACGATCAATCTCTCGCCTTAATGCCTGAGGCTGAAGATGCTCTTGGCAATCGTGAACTCATAGAAAAACTGTTAGAGCAACAGGAGCAGCAGTCCCAGGAAGATCAATCTCCCGAGCAGGACCCGAATAATGACGAGTCATCAGACGATCAGGAGGGATCTTCAGAACAGGGCAGCGACGGTGACTCGCAGGAACAAAATGGCGACGATTCTCAAAGTAATGGCGATCAAGACCCCTCAGAACAAGACGATGGGCAAAGCGACTCGGGAAGCTCTAATCCTCAAGATGCAGCGGAAGGTGATGCAGAGAGCACGTCAGAATCTGATAGCTCGCAGCAGACGCCACCTTTATCGGAAGAAATGCAGGCCAAGCTCGATGCGCAAACCGAAAAACAAATGGGTAAATTTGATGCCGGGCTGGAAAAGCAACAGGCCCTCGAGCAATGGTTGCGACGGGTACCCGATGATCCGGGTGGACTATTACAGCGCAAATTTCGCTACGAAACGATTCAAAGACTGCGCGAAGGTGAGGAGCCTGATGAAGATGTACGCTGGTAAATCTAGCCGCCTTAGCTTGTGGATCGTTCCGCTACTACTGTTATCGATGCCCGTTGCGGCGCGAATTACCGCAGAAGTTGATCGCACCGATATCGCCATGGGCGAAACACTCCGCCTGACACTAAGGGCCGATGCCGGGGAAAGGCCCGATCAGATCAGCCTGGACCCACTCGAAATCGATTTTGAAATTCTCCAGCGGTCTAGCTCAACCAGTGCTCGGCTGATCGGTGGCGAACAGAGTATTACCAGAACCCTGGAAATCGAGCTGTCGCCCTTGCGAGAAGGCATACTCACCATACCCGCTTTTAATACTGGCGGACGCCGAACAACGCCAACGGCCATTAAGGTATCACCCGAGCCCGAACCCATTTTAGCCGATGAACTCGTCACCTTCGATGCAGCAGTCGATAACACTGAAGTTTACGTGCAGGCTCAAGTCATACTTACCATTACCCTCCAACAGGCAATAAATCTTGATAACCGAGCAATTTCTGAACTCGACGTTACTGACGCGTATCAAGAGCCTTTAGAACAAAAAAGCTTTCAGCGCCGCTCTGGGGGGCGATTGTGGCAGGTTACCGAACTGCGCTATGCGGTGTTTCCGCAAAAGTCTGGTGACCTCCTTCTGCCCGCAATCGCATTTTCAGCCCGCGAGCTACTGCCAGGCAGATCACTTTTAGGCGCGCGACTGGGCCGTCGAATTTCGATTAAGTCTGACCCTATCAAAATTCGTGTTAAACCGGTTCCCGCAACATTTCCGGGTGAAGTTTGGCTACCCGCGCAACAGCTCACTCTGACAAGTCGCTGGAGCACCGACCCTGAGCAACTGAGTACCGGTGACTCTACAACACGAACATTAGAAATAACGGCGCAGGGGCTTCAGGGCAGCCAATTACCCCCCATCACGAGTCTAGGCGGAACAAGTGGCATTAGGGGGCTGCGTTTCTACCCCGACAAAGAAACCATTGAGCAACGGGAGATTCCGCTAGGTCTTGAGGGCTATCGACTGCAAAGTGAGGCTCTGGTCAGCAGTGAGGCTGGTAACTGGACGCTTCCAGAGCGCACCATACCCTGGTGGAATACCAAAACCGACACCCTAGAATTTGCCCGGCTGCCTGAAGAACGCATTAATGTCACGAGCCTACTTGCCGCAAACGACCCTGTGAGCTCTGACATGACGCCGGTATCTATTGCCGCTGAAGATGCATTAATCAGTAGTCGTCTATGGCAGTTCAGCGCGCTGGCGGGTTGGTTGCTAGCAGCGGTGTTGGGCTGCGTCCTTTGGTTGCGACGCCAAAGCGCCCAAGACACGACCAGTCATGGGCAAACAAAGCGCAACGCTCAAAAAACACAGCTCTTAATGGCTGTGCGCAAAGCATGCAGCACCCATGACCCCATCGCAGCGCGTTTAGCCATTTTGGCCTGGGGACAGAAGCAGTTTCATGATGCCGCACCAAACACTTTGGATACCATCGCAGCTCGAGTGGGCGACGAGTTAGGACAAGAACTGCGCGCCATCGACACGCTGCTTTTCTCCAAGAGCAATCCTGAAGCCTGGCAGGGCGCACGACTTTTTAAACTCCTGAAAGCCTATGACGACAGTACAGATTCAAATAAGCAAGCTGAACTCGGCCTTTACCCCACGAAATAATGTCAGAACGCCTCTACTTCCAGCGCAAACATATAGCCGACACCTCGCACCGTACGCACGGGAGGTGCACTGCCCGGAGCTGTCATTTTTTTGCGTATCCGGCTTACCAGATTATCGATGTTACGATCAGACCCGGCCCAGTTAGCCGCGTGGACAGATTCCAGCAAAAAGTCCCGGGACAGCACTTCCCTAGCGTGGGTTACCAACGTCTTTAAGACTGAAAACTCTAGCGTTGTAAGCGAAACCTCATCACCACTAGGTGCAGTCAAAGCCATTGCGCTGGTATCAAAAATATAATCGTTGAATTTATAACGACCGGTCTCCGAGCCATTTATTGGCGCAACGTCACCGTAGGCGACACCACGCGTGCGGTACATCAATTGTCGAATACGTGCGACCATTTCACGCGAGCTGAAGGGCTTAACGACATAGTCATCTGCCCCTGTCTCAATGCAAACAACCCGTTCGATTTCATCGCTGCGACCTGACATCACAATAATTCCGATATCGCTTTTGCTGCGAACATCTCTAATGATGTCAACGCCAGATCCGTCAGGCAGGGTAAGATCAACGACTATCAGTTGCGGTTTAAAGTCTTCAACCTGTTCCCAAAAGGCATTGACGGACGCCACGGTGATCGCAACAAACCCCCACTGAACGAAGACATCGCGCAGCTCATCGCCAAGCATCTCGTCATCTTCGACAATTAATACCTTTGTCATGTCTGGATTTTCCTTATTTTTGAGCCGGACTTCATGCCAAAAATAACCAATTCATGACCTGATGAGCTATCCTAAGCCCTCACTGCACAAAATACTAACTCAACCGGGTTACCGAAAAATCTGTCATGAAAATACTGCTGGCTGAAGATGACTCTCAAGTACGTACAGAGCTTCGTGAACTGTTGGTCGAGCAAGGCTATGAGGTCACGACCGCGGTAGACGGCATCGACGCTTTTGAGAAGTTCCGCGCGGATGAAATGATCGAGATCGTACTGCTCGATATTCGCATGCCACGCGCTACCGGGCTGCAAACTCTCGATGCCATACAAAAAATAGAGTCAGCGAAAGAGCGGGTGTTTGAAACCCTTTTTATAACCGGGAACAGCGACAATAACGCGATTGTTTCGGCGCTAAAACTAGGCGCCTTTGCATTTTTGTTCAAGCCTATAGTGGTAGAAGAGCTTCTCAAAGAACTGTCAGAAGCCACCGATAGTATCAATCAAAAACACTACCGAAATTTTCAAACTTCCATACTTAACAGCAACCTCGAGGGTAAGGCGCCTGCTAAAGCTAGGGGCTCGATCAAAGAAGGAATGGGCGCCACTTCTGAAATCGCCGCCATTGGTGCTGAACACTATTCTCCAGGTATAGAACAGCATGTTCATAGAATTTCAGAAATGGCTCTCTGTATCAGCGTTCGCCTAGGTCTTGAGCCGCAGCTGTGTCAGCAAATCAGGCTCGCCAGCCTACTGCACGATATAGGCAAACTCGGAGGGCCCACCGATATCTACACGGCCGAGCGCCCACTAACCGAAGAAGAGTTTGAAAAAACGAAAGAACATACCCGTCTGGGTGCGGCACTTCTTGAGCATTACGATGACCCCATTATTGAGGTTGCGCAGAATATCGCATTGCAACACCACGAAAACTGGGACGGGTCGGGCTACCCCGCCGGACTGAAAGGTGATGACATCAGTATTGAGGCGGCCATTGTTCATGCGGTAGACACCTACGACAACCTGCGATCACACCGCCCTTACAGAGCAGCACTACCCCACCATGTCGCCATGGAAATCCTCGTTAGCGGCGATGAGAAATCTAATCCAGACCATTTTCACCCGGGCGTTTTACAGGCTCTTCTAAGCCAGCATCGCGAAATTGAAGCCATTTACGAGCGCTACCGCCCTGTCGACATTGACCCTATGACTGCCCACCAAGCGTCAGCGTAACTATTTATCTAGGGCCCTTCCCACAACTTCGAAAACATCTCGGGATAAATTATCGAGGCCAGCAATACGCTCTAGCTGGCTCTGCATTGCGTCCACCCCATGTGCATAACGACGAAAGCGTGTGAGTGGCGTACACAGGCGAGCTGCAATCTGTGGGTTCGCGGATTGTACTCTTGCAATGACATCCCCTAAAAAGGCGTATCCAGCTCCGTCCTGGCGATGGAATGCTATCGGGTTAGCTGAGGCAAAACCGCCCACCAAAGCTCGAATTTTATTGGGATTACGCCAATCAAAAGCCCCGTGATTTTGGAGCGCTATCACCGACTCAACGGTATCTGCACTAGGCCTTGTAGCCTGCAGCGTGAACCACTGGTTGACGATAAGCGCCTCATGCTGCCACTGCTGATAAAAATTGCCCAACACCGCGCTACGGGTTGACTCATCACCCCCGTTGACCAACACGCGAAGTGTGGCCAAACGATCACTTAGGTTATCGGCATTACCGAGCAAAGTTTCAGCCCAATCCAAAGCTTCGGGTCGGGCCTGGCTTAAATAACTCAACGCGAGATGACGCAGCGCTCTTTGACCAATCTGCCTACCGTTTGCTTGATAAGTCTCTGGGTTCTCGTAACGACTAAACCAAGACGTCCACTGCGCTTCAAATTCTGTAGCCAGTATTTTTTTGATGTCTTCCCTGGCGCCCCTAATTTCAAATACATCGACGAGACCGTGTTGAGCCTGTCGATCAGCCAGATACTCCTCTGATGGTAACGTCAGCAACTGAGCCTTCATCGCGTCATCAATATCACTAGACATAGCCTGCCGGTAAGCCGAAATAAATGCATCCGATAAAGGCTCGCCACGTGCTTGAGCTTCAATGACTCGCGATGCGTAACGCTGCATCGCATCCCATTTTACGAAGTCGTCACTATCGCTGCCGATCAATGCCGCTAGGGTGTCATCATCGTCAGCGCTTTTCAGCCTTACTGGCGCAGAAAAGCCACGCAGCAACGAGACCACAGGCTTATCTTCAACATTATCGATCTCAAAGACCTGATTAGCTTCTGTAACTTCGAGTAAACGCGTAGAACTACCTTCTTCAAAAGTATGCGCCTGTCCTTTTACAACTAGGCCAATAGCTACTGGCAGGTGCAGCGGCGGCTTGCTTGCGCCGTCAGGGTTCTGGCCATTATTTTGCGTCACCGTTAAGGTCACCCGTCGAGCTGTCGGGTCGTATTGGTCATCGATAATCAGATTTGGCGTCCCTGACTGTTCATACCAGCGGCGGAACTGCGTGAGATCTCTTTCAGAGACCTGCTCCATTGCAGAGACAAAGTCGTCGCAGGTAACGGCCTGACCGTCATGCTTAGCAAAATAATATTTCGCGCCGGCAATAAATAGGTCGTGCCCCAACAACGTGTGCAGCATCCGAACAACTTCGGCGCCCTTTTCGTACACTGTTAACGTATAAAAATTTGAAATTTCAATAAAGCTGTCGGGCCGCACAGGGTGCGCCATGGGGCCTGCGTCCTCGGCAAATTGATGCGTTCTCAAAAAGCTGACGTCTTCAACACGCTTCACCCCCGCTGAGTTCATGTCGGCTGAAAATTGCGAGTCGCGAAAGACCGTAAAACCCTCTTTTAAACTGAGCTGAAACCAATCGCGACAGGTGACTCGATTACCCGAGAAATTATGAAAATATTCATGGGCAACAATCGATTCAATCCTGAGATACCCCGCGTCGGTTGTGATGTCGGGCGAAGCTAGAACGCATGAGGTGTTGAATATATTGAGACCCTTATTTTCCATGGCTCCCATATTAAAATCATCGACCGCGACAATATTAAAAAGATCGAGGTCATATTCAAGGCCATAAACTTGTTCATCCCACTCCATGGAGCGTTTTAAAGAGTCCATGGCATGATCGCAGTAGTTCACATCTTTGGCCTCAACAAAGACATTCAGCGCCACCTCGCGGCCAGACGCTGTGGTAAATGACTCTGAAACAGATTCAAGATCTCCTGCTACCAGAGCAAAGAGGTAACAGGGCTTCGGCCAGGGGTCGTGCCACACACTGCGATGCCGGCCCTCGGTTAAATCCTCTTGGGCAACTGCATTACCGTTACTCAGCAGTATCGGACAGGAAGCTTTGTCAGCCTCAACAGTTACTTTAAAAATGGCGAGCACATCAGGCCGATCAAGGAAAAAAGTTATCTTCCTAAAGCCTTCTGCCTCACATTGCGTGCAGTAAATAGTGCGAGAACGATACAACCCCTCTAGAGCTGTATTGGCCTCAGGGTATATGCGTACCCGTGTCACCAACTGGCAACTTCCACCAATTTGGGGCAGGGTTAATTGACGCCCGTCATAGCTATATTCGTGTTGTTGCAGCGGCGTACCGTCAATTTCAATCTGCTCGATTTCCAGATCCTCGCCGTCCAGCACCCAGGGAGCTTCGTCTTCGCGTTGCCGCTGTAAATGCAATATGCTCGAAACCAATGTAAAGCCGTCATAAATGGCAAAGGTCAGATCAGCATCCGTTATGCTAAATGCAGGGGCTGAATATTCCTTGCGGTAGATCGTTGTCGGAGTGCCATCACGCATTGTCGTGTACCTTGACCTCTAAATTATAGCCACCGTATTTTCGAATATTGATGACCCCCGTATCAAACATAAGATACTGGCCTTTGATGCCCAACAGCGTCCCTTCAATTTTCTGTGTTTTATCCAGGTTGTGTGAACTTACTTTGACCGGCCATTCTAAAACTGGATAGTCGATACTCACGGTGCTCGAGTCGTCCAACCACTGTATTGCCTGCATGCCATGGGTTGACTGCAATTCACTAATGCCTTGCGCACATATCTCAGCCAAGGCCTGCTGCCGTTCCTGCAAATCAATCGGCGCGCCGTTGCCTTTGAGCATTGTTTGCCAGGCGGTTTTATCGGCGACATGCTGAGCCAAAAGTATCTCGAGCAAGCCAGATTGATAGCGAGTGGCAACACGTGCAATCGGTTTGGCTTGTGTGGCTCCCTGATCTATCCAACGCGTCGGCACCTGCGTACCCCGGGTAATTCCTACCTTCACGCCAGAAGTATTTGCCAAATAAACAACATGATCCACAAAACAATTCGTTTCACCCCACTCGGGCTCTCGACAGGTTCCCTGTGCAAAATGGCATTTTTCAGGTTTGATAATGCAGGTATCACACTGGGCCAGCCGCTGAAAACAGGGATAACAATAACCCTGATTAAAGCTCTTTTTCGTCACCCTATCGCAATGAACACAGTTGATTAATCCTGTGGAATTAATGCTCACCTTGCGCCCCAACCAGTCATTGACTGAGACTTCCTGATCGCCCGCTATAAAGGTATAGCTAACGGGGTCATTGAGGCTAACCCGCATTTTTCTTACCGCGCCGGATACTTCCGTCATTTATTTTTTTCCTCATCGAGCCAGGTCATTGGTTGGGGCTCATCGCAGCTGCTACCCGCTTTGCTACCCTTGTCGATATAGCCAATGCGCTCATCCGGCGGCAGATTCAGCGCACCCCAAGCAATGACGGCCTTCATCGTGTGTTCGCGCTGTGCTGCGGTAACGCTGCTGCCATCGGGCCACAAACCTGTCGCCAGCGCCTGTACCATCCGTTTATACAGGTCTGGGCCCATAGCGCGCACGGTTTCCAAATACGGATCAGTCAAGCCTTACACCCTCTTTAAGATCTATCGAGTCGAGACAACAGGGCAAATACACCACCCAAGATAACGCCTATAACCAGCCCCCCCAGGTGCGCGCCATTGGCAATCGCGCCAGCACCCAGAATCTCTAACGCACCGACCAGTCCAACTAGCAGCCAGATCAGCATAAAGCCCATAATGGCCGGAGGCAGCGGCTCTATCCAGTGAGGTCGAAGGGCATTACCCGCCCATATGAAACCCATGAACGCATAAACCACGCCAGACATACCTCCGAAAATCGACGGCCCAGAAATAAAATATTGCACGCTGTTTGAAAATACTGCCGAAGCCAAATATAAGCCCAACAAATTCATTGAACCCAACGACACCTCTATGCGGCGCCCAAACTCCCAGATCCACAGGCAGTTAAAGACCAAATGCATCCAGCTGAAATGCAGCAGAGTCGGAGTAATGAAGCGCCACCAATCATTACCAGGCTCACCCAGGCGGCCGCCACGGGGCGTGAGTTCTACGGGGACAAAATTAAACAATTGCAGAATTGATCCATAAAAACCCAGTTCCTTAAACAGCAGAAAAACCAGGCTGCTCAGAGCAACCAGGGCAAAGGCAATGGGAGCTGACCTAATCTTACTGGGTAAGTGCATCGGACCATCGTAGCTTGTCGCGGCAACTCGCATAGAAACTGTTTCCCGGAGGATGCAATAAAATAAGCCGCTCCTGCTTTTTACTCACGGTCACCGAATCGCCCGGGAGAGCGGTTAAAGAAACCTGACCATCGCAAGTCACCAAAGGATGTATTTGATTGCGTGAGACAACATCAACCTTTATTTCTGAATCACCGTGAACAACAATCGGCCGACTCGTTAGTGAATGCGAGAACATGGGTACTAAAACAATGGCGTCTAGGGAAGGATTCATAATGGGTCCTCCACCCGACATAGAGTAGGCCGTAGACCCTGTCGGCGTAGCCAAAATCAATCCATCAGCGTTCATGCGATAGACAAACTCACCATCGATGGTCAGCTCAAATTCAATCATTTGCGCCGAAGTCCCTGAATTGACCACCACATCGTTCAGCGCCTCTGCCGCACCAATTACCGCTCCATCACGAATTACTCGGGTGTCGAGTAAAAATCGCGAATCTCGCGTGTAGTTGCCATCAAGTACCGCTGTTACCTGAGCAACCAAATCATCGGGGCTCACATCGGTTAGAAAGCCAAGACGGCCACGGTTTACCCCAATTACAGGGGTGTGATGCTTAACCAAGGTTCTGGCGGCGCTCAGCAGTGAACCGTCACCGCCAATAACAATGGCCAAATCAACGGTTTCACCAATGGCGTCGCGGGGTTGCATGGCCCGCTTCTCGAAATGCGAAAGGGTCGCAAGGCGATCTTCGAGAACCACATCGACGCCCCTCGCATCCAAGAGAGTCAACAAGTCAGCTACAATTTGGTTCACACCCGGGTGCTCGCGCCGGCCAAGCAAACCCACTCGCTGGAATTCTTGTCCCATAGCTACTCTACCTCACTCACAATTAGCACGCTTGACGCGGTTCAGACACTTAGAGACTGGCGATGATAACGGTTAAACTCTCGCCGAATACAATGCGCCAACTCAAAGCGCGGCAATTGCTCTCTGGCGGCAGCCATGCCCGCTCTGGCAGCGCGCTTCCAAAATACTAAGTCAGACATCATGCGTTTAAGAGCCACCACCATTTCTTCACGGCTGTCAGCGACAACAACCCCAGAGCGCATACGAAAATGACATCTTCGCACAGCATGACGGGTCGTTACTGTCGGGATACCTCTCGCCATAGCATTCACCAATTTGGCATCCACATGATCTTCAAATAGCAAAGGTTCGACCACAACCCTGCAACGCTGGTCCAGCAGTTGGTGATCATCAGTGCTCCAGTGCAGAAAGACCCTAGACATTGCCGACACCTGCTCAATAAACTCTCGTGAAGGCGCAGACCCGACAATATGAAACTCAACCCCCGGTATAACTCTTTGAGCGACCGGCCAAATTTTCTTTAGGAACCAGTTAACGCTGGCCACATTGCCAGGGTCACCCAAATATCCATTAAAGCCAATGCGAGCTTCTGTACGGTTAAAGTCCACCTCAGCCAATGTAGGCTTGGCACCCGTTGGGTGGCTAAAGCTGTATTGCAGCTGCCGCATCGAAACACCACGCTCAGACAATCTCGCCGCAAGACTGGGGCGAATAAAAACCATCTCAACTTCACGACAGACATCGACCAGATACGGCTCACGCAAATCACTGCCCATACCGGTCGTAATGTCTTCCTTATCCATAAGGCCCTGACCATAGGGAATGAAGGCTACAGGTACGTCAGTGCCAATGGGCCGGTACGGCCATGACAGCAGCCCATCTATCACCACGGCATCGAAGGCATCAACGTTACGTTGAATCGTTGTCAGTAGTCGCGCACAGAGCTTTGTTGTGCCGAGACGTTCTTTCATCAAGCGTTTTAAGCCCTTTTTACAATCTGTATCAGCACTGCTCGCTTCAAACCCGCCCGTTACTCGAACAGGGCCCAGATCAACACGTAGCCTATGCAGCCCTTCAGCCGTTACCGGGCCAACGACTGCCAGTGAGATTTCAAAATCACGGCTTAAGACACCAATATTTATTCTCGATTGCAGCGATAAAATACCCGCACCGCTGCGAGACTGTACCGCGCTGACATAGAGAAGCTTTAGTGCCGGCGCTTTGGCCATTATGTGAGGCCCACATTATTACCCTCAAGCACTCGCTCAGCACGATAGCTTGATCGCACCAAAGCACCCGACACCACCTCCATAAATCCAAGAGACAGGCCCAGAGTGCGATAATGCTCGAACTCTTCCGGAGTCACGTACCTCGCAATAGGGTAATGATTCTTGGTGGGTTGAAGATACTGCCCTAGTGTAATCACATCGACGCCATGTGCTCGACAGTCTTTCATGCACTGTATAATTTCATCTTCGGATTCACCTAGCCCCAGCATGAGTGACGTTTTTGTAATCACATCAGGGCGGTATTGCTTGCCATGGGCCAGCACTGACAGGGTTTGCTGATAAGTGGCTCGAACATCCCTTACCGGGTGCGTCAACCGCTCCACCGTTTCGATATTTTGGGCAAAGACCTCAACGCCAGAATCGAGCAATACTTCAATCGCGCGAGTATCCCCTAGAAAATCGGGAGTGAGAGCCTCTACCGCTGTTTCTGGGTTTTGCGCCTTTACCGCACTCACAACCTCTGCGTATCGAGAGGCACCACCGTCGGGCAAATCGTCACGATTTACTGAAGTCAGTACAACGTATTTTAACCCCATTAATTGGACGGCACGGGCCGTCTTATCGGCCTCAGCCGGATCCAGCCAACCTTGAGGATTACCCGTATTCACCGCACAAAACTGGCAAGCCCGGGTACAAACATCACCCATTAACATAATGGTTGCAGTGCCTGCGCTCCAACACTCACTAATATTGGGGCACTTGGCCTCCTCACAGACAGTCGCTAAATCATTATCGTGCACGATGGTTTTCACCGCCGCATAATTAGGCGTAGTGTGAACTCGCACCCGCAGCCAATCGGGCTTTGTCAGGGCAGCAGAAGGCGTAGCACTTCGCTTAATGCCATCCTTGATCGCTCGCACACCCTTATCGGTGGTAAATTTTTCACCACTTTTAACTTGTTGCGTAGGGATTAACTCTACCTGTCTGTCAACTGAAGATTCACTCATAGCCCTCATTATATCGCGATCAACGCCCTCCGTAGCGGTATTTAGTTTGCAACAAAATTTCCTACCATGGGGCCGTGCCTAGCTCAGTCTAAGCCCAGTGCCCTCAGTGTGAACAAGAGTCGTGTAAATCGTCAATGTCATTCCCAGTCAAAGACTAGCGATCGACACGCCGACACCGTTTAGCGCTGCATTTCCCGTCAGTTCATCAATGTACGTTGATTCAGTAATGGTATTGCAACTCACTCCAGCATGAGCGTTGGCGACTTCGCTGCGCGTACCTTGCCGATCATGACCATAGCCATGGGGTAGGCTTACAACACCCGGCATCATGGTATCGGTTATTTCAAGCTCTACCACTATCTCTCCAGCCTGGCTGGAGACGCTAACCTGCGACCCTGCAAGCCAACCCTCACGCTGAGCGTCAACTGAGCTAACCTGTAAAGTGCAGCGCTGAGGACCTTTTACGAGTCGTGTGAAATTGTGCATCCACGAATTGCAGTCGCGCACATGACGCCGACCTATCAGCCGATACCCCTCGCTAGCTTCACCAAGCTGCTGCTCGAGACGGGCCAAATCGCCAAATATTGCCGGGGGCGCCAAGTTAATTCGCTGGCCCGGAGTTTTGAGGCGCTCAGGAAGCTGAGGCTTTAGCGGGCCAAGATCGACGCCCGAGGGTGTCGCTCGCAGCGCTTCTATGGAGAGCTTGTAATCGCTGTTGTCACCATAAGGCCCCGCCTTTAAACCCTGATCGATAATAACGTGCGGAGGTACTGCTTTACGCACTTCAAGATCAAGCGCCTGGGCAACGCGTTCGCCCAGCCCCTGAAAGATCTCCCAGTCATGCATGGCACCATCGGGTTTTTCAAATACCGCTTCGCTAAAGCGTGCGGTATTGCGCATCGCATTGACATGAAAAGCCAAATCGTAATGGTCGTGCTCGAGGGGCGATGTCGGCGGCAAAATCACGTCAGCATGACGGGTTGTTTCATTGATCCAAGGGTCAAGAGACACCATAAACTCAAGCTCTTCCAAGGCATCATCTAAGGCATCTCCCGCAGGGGTCGACAACACCGGATTACCAGCCCCTGTAAATAGCGCACGAATTTTGCCATCACCGGGGGTGGTAATTTCTTCGGCCAAACAGGCAACCGGCAACTCACGATCAAATTCTGGAAGCTGTCGAACACGGCTGGTATGGCGGCCAAACCCACCCGGACTTGTTCCTAGTACCTGATCAACTGCAGGCAGGGTAAATAAACTCCCACCCTCCCGATCTAGGTTACCCGTCAGTACATTAATAACCTGAATAGCCCACTGACACAGCGTGCCAAAACGTTGGGTCGACACTCCCATGCGCCCGTAGCATATCGCTCTGTCAGCACCCGCAAAATCATGAGCCAACTCAGTAATGACTGTCTCGTCCATGCCCGTATACGACGCCGCCCAATTAGGTGTATACGACTCCACAGCCTGTCGAATTTCGTCAATGCCATCGACAAAGTCAGTGAGATGACCCGTCCGAACAAGGTCGTCTCGAAACAGCACATGAACCATGGCAAGGAGAAGCGCAGCATCTGCTCCGGGCCTGATGGCATGGTGTGCGGTAGCCAATTCAGCGGTTTCCGTGCGTCGAGGGTCAATGACAACCAGCTTACCGCCGCGCTCAGTCAATGATTTGATACGCTTACGAACGTCAGGAACGGTCCAAATACTGCCATTGGAGGCAACGGGGTTCGCGCCAATCATGAGAAAATAGTCCGTCCGATCAATGTCGGGAATAGGAAACATGAGCTTGTGACCGAAAAGCCAAAGTGAGATCAGGTGATGGGGCAACTGGTCGACTGATGTTGCCGAGTAGCGGTTGCGGGTGCGGATGTGCTTAAACAGTGCGCTTTGATGGGTCATCATGCCGTAGTTGTGCACGGTGGGATTACCCATGTAGATCCCGACGGCATCTACCCCATGATTTTTAATCGTTTTGATCAAGCCCTGAGCCGCAAGGTCTAGGGCTTCATTCCACTCAATAGGCTGATGTTCATAAACACCATCGTCATTGCGAACCCGTTTCACGGGCTGTCGCAGGCGATCAGGATCACTATGAATGTCCTGAAGTGCTACCGCTTTGGGGCAAATATGCCCGCGACTGAGAGGGTCATCAGCATCGCCTTTAATGGAGACTACCTCCGACCCCTCAGTCTCTATAACAACACCACAAATAGCCTCGCATAGGTGACAGGCCCGGTAATGAGTTTGGCGCTCTTGCTTCATAATGACGGCATCACTGACAAAAATACCACCCTGCCCTGCCCCATCAAAAAGCGCAAGACTATTGAGCGCCTCACTGCGGCCTTCATTACCGCCTGAACCTGGCCAGCCAGCGTCATCTGAGTCAAAAAATGTGCCTAGAGGCGTCTGCCACCGTCAGATTATGTGCCTGCAGCACCGATTAAGGTATCGGAAATATACAATGTCCTAAAATGCTTCCCTGACCCACCATTTCCTCGCTATCCTGACGTCCACAATCTCAACCCACCACGTAACGACAATTGAACACAGCGATAATTATCCCCTGAGACCAAGGGGTCGCAATCCGTTATTTAGGCTGAGACAACCCGAGGCTAACCATGAACGCCCTGAAACGCACTTTTCTCCGCAAAAGAATCAAACCCATTGCGGCGTTGCTTGCTATTAAAAAACTGTTGCAAGACCCCGACGACACCACACAAGTCTTTAAAGTGATAGAAGCACTGAGTGGCGACGTGATTGGACACACCGTAAAACGCCTATTAGATGACACCTCAGGGCGTGAGTTGCTGGCGACAAAACCCAACATCGTTACCGTACTCAATGATCGTGAAAAGCTGTCAGCTATGCCCCTAGGCTCAATCGGGCACACCTACTACCAATTTGTTCATGGTCAAAACCTCTCTGCAGATGGGCTCGTTGCCTCTAGTGAGGGGGCACGCAATAACCAGAGCTTTTCAGCCAATGAGCGTTGGACGGCGGATCGGCTGCGGGATATTCACGACCTGCAACACGTTCTTACCGGATACGGACGCGACCCCATTGGTGAACTCAGCCTACTATCGTTTATGACCACACAAGTTCCCAATCGGGGGATTAATTTCATCATTAAAATGGCCAAACGCAAGTATCAGCAAGAAATCCCGCACCTTGATATTGATGCGCTGGTTTTAGAGGGCAGGAACCTAGGGCAACAGGCCGCGTGGATGCCAGCGATTCGCTGGGAGGACCGTCTCAGCGAGTCTTTAGAGAACGTCCGTAATGAGTTGGGCTTCGCCCCACCCACAGCGTATCAAAACAGCAAAATGAGCCAGTCCGAGCTGTTTGCCACTGCTTAAGCACCTTGCGACTATGCTCAGAGTGGCTCAGTTGTGCACACCTACCGTCACTATTTTTTGACGTCGCAAAGTACTATGGGCTTTCACCCATAAAGCCCCGGAGCCTTTAGTAGCAGCGGCTAGTAGCAGCGGCGGCCCAATTGACATGGTTGCGAACCCTAGCCAGTGCCCGTCAGCCGGTCTACTATCGGCAACTGCGTACCAGCGGAGAGCACGGTTATGCCCCCGAAAAAAACACACCCGTTCACCCCTGACAAAAATTTTACGCAGCTATTGCATGATTACAGTGGCAACGCGATAAATGGCGTCGGTGAGCCCTCAACGCGACGTCCGTCAATGGTTTGGTGGGCACCCGACCCACAATCGGCACCCTTTGGTGACGCACAAAAATGGTTTTACTCCCGGGAACAACCCGATGAAGAGATGCTCGAACTCCGGCGATCTCGCCACGAGGTTGTGAATCAGCCCATACCCGAGATTGCCGCTGAGCAAGTTGTTAAGCAACCCAACGACTGGACCGCCGAACTGCAACAGTTTATCGATTCGGGTGACTGCGAAATGACCGGCGTAACCCCCCTTGAGGCCGATTGGGTGTTTGATCATGAAGAATCGACGCTCCCCAATATTGTTATGTTGGGGGTACAACACGACTACGAAGAGTTAAAACATGTTCCGGCTATCAAGGGTGGAAAGGACGTCACTAGACAATACCTTCGGGCAGCAGCCGCTGCAAAAAAAGTAGCCGCTTGGTTACGCGAGCAGGGCTATCAGGCTGACGCCGTCACCGGCCCCATGACCGGAAAAATATTAATGATTCCGCCTGCTATTGCCTGTGGTTTTGGCGAGCTGGGAAAACACGGTTCAATCATTAATCCCGAGTTTGGTTCAGCCTTTCGATTGTCTGCCGTGCTGACAGATGCGCCTTTTGCCAGTACACCTCCCAGGGGGTTTGGGGTAGATGATTTTTGTAGCCGTTGCCGCGTCTGTGAAAATGCCTGTCCGCCAGAAGCTATCGCACCCGAAAAGCAGCTCGTGAGAGGCGTTAACAAATGGTACGTCGACTTCGACCGCTGTATCCCTTACTTCGCAGAGACCTCGGGGTGCGCCATTTGCATTGCAGTCTGCCCTTGGTCACTACCGACTGTTGGTCTAAGCCTGGCGGAAAAACTAAAAAGACGGGCTAAGCGCTTGGCACTCGACGTGGCTAGCAACCAAGCCACCACGACTAAGGAAGGCTAACAAGCCCGTTCTTTAGGTTGCGAGCCTTCTAGCTGTAGTGCGCAGGCGATATGCGCACACGGGCCCCGTTAGCCAGTGACACGAGCTGACTAACCACAGCTTCCCGGACAGCCCTAGCGTTCTGCCTTTGATCCACAGAAAGTTACTTGGCGCTAAGCCCAGCGACAAACTCCGCCATTTCAGCGGCACTCTCAGCACTAAATTTTTGTGCGTCTACATTGGTGTTCAACGCTGCCAATAGCTCAGCGCCACCGTTAATATCGGCTAGCAAATCCCAACCATAGGTTTTCTGCGCGACGGCTTGGACCAAGGGCAAAACGTAGAGTGCCATGTAGTCTGGCGCCATGGGGGCATCCCCCATTAAATAGGGCCCGCAATTAGCCAGCTGGTTTAATGTTCGCACACCCTTTTCAAGTACCGGTTTAACTTCATCAATGGTCAGTTGCTCGTTACGCCCACCAAAGAGTGTTCCCGGAAAAAGCCGGCGTGCAGGTAGCTCAAGATACAGTTCTAAAGAATGCATGAGTTGCCGTGCTCGCGCTTTGTCGTAAGCCCCTTTAGGAAGCACCGGATTATCTGGGTACTGGTCGTCGAGGTATTCAATAATCACATGGGTCTCAGCGATGAATCCATGCTCCGTCTCCAAGCACGGCACCTTTCCCATTGGGCTCACAGAAAGCCAGTCTGGATTTTGGCTTGGGAACGTCTTCACGACCTCAAAATCGAGCCCCTTGGCCGCGAGGGTCATGCGGACCATATTGAAGTAATTGCTAACAGCAAAGCCGTAAAGTTTTAGCACAGTGATCTCCTGAAAATAAAGTGGCTGCATCGTAACATCTACGCGCCGCTCCTAGAATAAAAAGACCACTCCCCTACTCTTTTTAGGGCAGGCATAATTGAGACAGCCCGGGCAAGATAAACGGCAGGAGCAAAAAACAGGAGACGCAGCCCATGATAAAAGTGATAACCCTGCTTTCGAGGAAAGCAGGCATGAGCAAAGCAGATTTCAAAACATACTATGAAAATAATCACCGGCATATCGGAGAAAAATATCTAAAAGGCTACGCTTCGCATTACGAAAGACGGTACGTGTGCCCTTCCGACCCTGACACTCAGTACGGCAATGAGCCTGGCTTTGATGTGCTCATGGAAATCTGGTTTCCCAATCAGCCCGCTATGCAAACTGCCATGACGGCACTAGCACAACCTGCAGCACAAGCCGAAGTTATCGCAGACGAAGAACAACTCTTTGACCGCTCGAAAACTGTCAGCTTTGTTGTCGACGAAGTCGCATCGATAATGCCCAAGCTTAAGTAGGCCGAGAAAAGTTTAGCAAGCTTGTAGCTGCCAAGTGCGTACTATAAAAACCTCTGTGGCTGGCATTTGGGCCACATTAAGATCGCAGCTCCTCCCCGACAAGCTGTGTCTGGGGAGTAGAGCTTTGACTCCTCAATGTGCTTATTCAGTAGCAGGCATTAATCCGCGACGCTTCAGCAAAGGCGTTAACGCCGCGTCTCGGCCACGGAAATTACGATACAGACTCATAGCATCTTCAGACCCACCCCGTGATAGCAAGGTCGCTCTGAAATGATCGCCATTCTCTCGCCGCAAACCGCCATTCTCGATAAACCATTGCACGGTATCGGCATCAAGCACTTCACTCCAGATATAGGAGTAATACCCCGCCGAATACCCGCCCACAATATGAGAAAAGTAGGTAGTGCGATAGCGCGGTGGTACCGCCTCGAAATAGGCGCCCGCGTCATTGAGGGCATCGGCTTCGAAAGCTAATACGCCCTCTGCAGTGGGCAGCTCTTCGGCTGATCGCTGATGCCAAGCTTGGTCCAAAAGCGATGCCGCCAAATACTCTGTAGACCTAAAACCCTCATTAAACTGCGATGCCGCCGAAACCTTCTTCAGTAACTCCAGCGATAGGGGCTCGCCGGTCTCATAATGGATTGCATAATTAGACAGTATTTCTGGCCAATCGGCCCACATTTCATTGACTTGTGATGGATACTCCACAAAATCGCGAGGCACCGACAAACTGCTGGGATACTGCACATCCGCAAACATCGCATGCAGCGCGTGACCAAATTCGTGGAACAGCGTGGTCACTTCGTCCCAAGTCAATAATGTGGGCTCACCTTCCGGAGGACGAGGAATATTTAAGTGGTTAGCTGAGACGGGCTGAGTGCCCATAAGACCAGACTGGGACACATAAGACATTGCCCAAGCACCACCGCGCTTTGACGCTCTGGCGTACATATCTTCGATAAACAACGCGAGCACCGAGTCATCAGCGTTGCGAACTTCCCAGACGCGCACCGTCTCGTGATAGACCGGCAGATCTTCACGCAAGCTAAAGGTAATGCCATAGAGCTGTTCCGCCGCATGAAACACGCCGCGGGTTAATACATTGTCCAATTCGAAATAGGGTTTGAGTTCAGACTCATCAAAAGCGTATTTTTGCGCGCGCAAACGCTCAGAGTAATAAGCCCAGTCCCAGGGGGCCAAGTCAAAATCGCCTCCCTCAGCGTTAATCAAGGCCTGCAGCTCTGACGCCTCGACCTTAGCGTTGGCCACCGCCACAGGCGCTAAACTCGTGAGCCTTTCGTTAACTGCCTCAGTGGTCTTTGCGGTTTGGTTCTCTAGGTTAAACGCCGCGTGATTGGGATAACCCAATAGCAGGGCTCGCTCGGCTCGCAACTTCATAATCTTTGCAACCGTGTCGCGGTTGTCGTAGTCGCCGCCTGAGGAGCCACGCCCAACTGAGGCTCTATAAATTCGTTCCCGAAGATCGCGGTGGGTTAGGCGCGCCAGCGCTGGCTGTCCAGAGGTATTAAGCAGCGGTATGACCCACTGATCCTCAAGGTCCCTTTCGACTGCCGCCGCCTTAGCCGAAGCTATCTCTCCTTCCGATAAACCATCGAGCTGCTCTGGGTTATCGACGATAATTGCCTGAGCATTGACCTCTGACAGCACATTTTGTCGAAAGTTGGTTTGCAGGGTCGCCATCTCGGCATTTATTGCTCGCATACGCTCCTGCTCAGACTCGGTGAGCAGTGCGCCTGCCCGCACAAAGTCTTTATGTGTCTCTTCGAGCAACCGCAGTGCCTCAGGGTTGAGCGCAAGCTGCTCGCGCTTACGATACAGCGCATCTATGCGTTTAAAGAGCCTGGAATCTAACAAGATCGCATCACCGTGCGCTGCAAATTGCGGCGACATTCGCACCTGAATTGCTTCAATATCATCATTCGTATGGGCTGAAGATAGGCCAAAGAATACGCGGGCAGAGCGATCAAGCAGCTGGCCGCTTTGCTCCATGGCTACCACGGTGTTTTCAAAAGTGGGCGGTTCAGCATTGCTCGCAATCGCTTCTATCTCCGCCCGTTGCTCCGCCATACCTTGAACCATCGCCGGTTCGAAGTGCTCGTTTTTTATGCGATCAAAGGGGGGATAACCGAACTGCAAAGGGCTCGCTGTCAGCAGGGGATTATCATCAAGAACCGTGGCGTTATCGGATCCAACCCTATCATCTGCGCTCGGTTCCATCGCGCTTTCTCCCGAACAAGCACCCAACATTAGAGGGATTAAAGCACTGCCTAATATTTTTACTGTATTCATGTCTACTTCCTTGTATTCACATTCACTAACGGGTTTTTCTAAAAGCCTACCTTCTCTTAATAAAGCCTTAAGAAAAATGCGGCTTATTCGATATGGGGAAGGACTTCCCAGTCGGGAGCGTCAAACTCCCCGACAAATTGTACAGATACCAGCTCTGCCTGTGCCTCAATAATTGCTTTTACTTCTTCTCCGCCCATCACGGAGGCGGCATCTCTGGCGAGTTTGCTATCCCAGGTCGCAATGGCCAAAGCCCGCCGATCGTCACCTATTTTTCGGTGTAATCGCGTACCTTGAGCACCCGGGGAACGCTGTATGAGGGCGCTAGCCTGCATCCACGATACCGCGTATTCATCAATGGAGTGGCCCTCTTTCGCAGTCACTTCAAAAATATAGTACAGAGAACCTCCCACCGAGCTTATAGCTTTAAACACCCACCACAGAGCCTCGCTAGACTCAGGTCTTTAACGGCTTTATTTTTAATCATGCCAGCGCTAGCAACGCTGTTCAGACCCAAGGTAACAATGTGCGCAAAGCGCTTCATAAGTCACGCCCGGGGCGTCTATCATAATTTGCTGCCCCTCATGGGTCATACCACTTTCGCCCAATCGCGCATTGAAGATGGCTTTTTCCCCGCAGCGGCAAATCGTTTTCATCTCTTCCAAAGCATGTGCCACTTCCAACAGGCGCAGACTTCCGGGAAATGCTTGACGTCTAAAATCAGTGCGAATACCAAATGCCACGACCGGAAGATTATCAAACACGGCAATTTCCAATGCGCCATCGACCTGCTCGGGTTCCAAAAACTGCGCTTCATCTATTAGCACACAAGCCAGCGCAGACTCCGATGAAGGCCTGCTATGCCGCAAGCCTTCCACCCGCGCTCTCAGGTCTTCTCCTGGAGCCAGCAAAATATCTGCGGTACGACTGACACCCAAGCGAGACACAATTTGATCATTTCCTTTGGTGTCGAGCGCGGGTTTGACTACCGCCACGGACTGCCCGCGTTCTTCATAGTTATGCGCCACTTGTAACAGCGCCGTGCTCTTCCCACTATTCATGGCACCGTAGCGAAAAAATAATTTACTCACTGAGGCACCCGACGCCCATAATTTGCCATTTGGCTGACAAGGCTACTCAACAGCATGCCTTAGAGTTCGACACAAATTTTGCCGAAATGCTTTTGCGACTCCTGATGACGAAATGCCTCACCGAGCGCCTCCAGAGGCATAGAGCAATCTATGACCGGTTTCAGACCATGGGCTTCAATCGCTTGAGACATGGCAAATTGATCACTATGGCTACCCACTGTAATGCCACTGAGGCGACCGTTTTTCGTCATTAAAGCGGCCGTAGGGACCTCCCCCGCAAAACCCGTTAAAACACCAATAAGACTGATGCAGCCATCAACGGCCAAGGCATTAACTGACTGAGGCAGGTTCCCCGGCCCCCCAACTTCCACGACCAAATTCACCCCACTGCCGCCGGTCATTTCAAAAGCCGTGGCACCCCAATTAGAATTTTCGCGATAGTTAATCAAGTGATCCGCACCCAACTCGCCGAGGCGCTCTAGCTTTGCATCAGACGATGACGTGGCAATGACTCTGCAGCCCATCATGCGAGCGAATTGCAGCGCAAAAACAGACACTCCACCACTGCCTTGAACTAACACCCAATCTCCGGGCTTAAGGGCAGTTTCAACACAGAGTGCTCGCCAGGCCGTTAGACCTGCACAGCTTAGGGTGGCAGCCTCAATATGACTCAAGTTTTTAGGTGCCTGACTAAAAGCTCTGGCGGGCATGGTCACTGTTTGTGCTGCAAAGCCATCAATATGATCGCCAGGAACACCTTGAAGACACGCCGCCGTCGGTCGACCGCTGATCCACTGGGGAAAGAAATGGCTAATCACGTTGTCACCGACTGAAAAATCGCTGACCTCGTCCCCCACCGCGGTCACCACACCGGCACCGTCTGACATGGGAATACGGCCATCTGCGGCGGGAATTAATCCAACCACAACGGCGTAGTCATGAAAGTTTAGGGAGGTGGCTTTAATTGCCACCTGAATTTCATGGGATTGGGGCGAACGAGGCTCGAGATCAACCAGCGAAAGCTGGTCTATACCCCCGGGGGCAGCAAGTGACATGGCCTGCATACTAAAAACCTCAATCTCGTGAAAGTTGGGCGAATTATAGCGTCACTGCCTCGATAAAGCCCCTAGTCTTGAAAGACCGTCGCGCTCGATGGCTTCGCCATGGTTGGGCATCAGTTCAGGCTGCACTGATCTGCAAAATCCGCAGCTAAATCAGCCGCCGTATCACCCGTCTTGGCCTCAACGATTTCCCAGGAGCGCACACACTCGCCGCGTTTCTCGCACCATTGGTAACCCGCTGAGCCAATACAACCATGGCTATCCCTGTCGCCACCAACCCTCGGGCTGTCGACCCTTGCCATTGAAGCTGGCGCTGAATGTTCCTCGGGTGCACGATAAACCGTCTGTCCGTTGTTGATCGTTTCCAATACCTGAATATCTGCAATCGCCAGGGGATCTATCGATAGAGGGTTTGCAGAGAGAATGACAAAAAAACCAACTAGAACAAAAGAATTACGCATGTCATTTTCTCTTAATATCTCGTTAGAACGCTGGTTTTCCTAAAAGTATACGGGCATAAATTCAGCCGTTGTAACGCCTAGCTCATCACTCAGTATCAAACCCTCACCAACAATGGCAAAAGTTGTCGCCTGCTCTAATGCGGCGAGGAATTGCATTTCTGTAGACATGACATCTGCACACAGTTTTCGCGTAGCTGCCATGGGCCCCAGAGAAAGCGCGTCTTCAATTACCTCATAGGTGCCCGAAAAATCATTGCAACCCGCAAACCCTCGGGCTGATTGGGTGTCTTCACGAAACTGCAGGTAGGCCTCACGGCGCTGGAATTCACCCATTATCACAGGGACACCATATAGCGTGGTGAGCTTCCAGTAAGTATTTGCAAGTGGTGCCAGCGGGCTCGCAGTGAACGGCTGCTTAGCCCATTCAGAATCAATGGCCCCTTCAGTAGACGCGGATTCAACCGACTCAACTGACAGTGCCGCACACCCCAATCCTACCGCCGCCGCCAAGGTTACTGATATTAATGCCGTCACCTTCATACCGACTCCTGGTCTTTCGGTCACCCGTCTTCGTGTCAGCGCCGCCACTCCTTGGCGGGCGTTAAATGAATATAGCGGAAAAAATGAAACAAGCCAGAATTGACCTCTGAAACCCACTCCCGAAAACCCCCAATGATTGATACAGTGAGCTAGGGAGTCCGTGTTTATTTCCTGAACTTGTGCAAATTAATGCCTGACTACCTCCAGGCCAAGGAAAAATCGACCGAGGCTAGTCGACGCAATAACAATCTCTCTTAAAGGCGTACAAACAATGCCCCAGGCAACCTTTGATATGGCATTAAGCACCGATAAAGTTCTACTGTTTTATAAAGCTAAAAAAAACAGGGTGCAGGTGACGGCTAGAGATGGCAGAACCCTTAACCTGCCTTGGGAGCTTTTCAAACCCTACGTGACTCCCCAGGGCATTCACGGCACCTTCACGATATTTTTTGAACCCGGTGGTAAATATGAGCGGCTGGTTGCGGTGTAAGTGTTGCGAAGCCGGCCACTGGCAGCAGCACTCGCGGCAACGTCAGCCAACTTTTCCCTGCGGTTCTCAAGATTTCCCCCTACCCTTTTAGGCCCAGGCTCACTGCGCCTAATATGATCAAAAAGTGACCACAGCGCCCAGCACGCACCACCGCCACCTTTTCCACCTTAATCTTGGGCGGAACCTGTATCGGCTGCCGACCCTTGCTGCTTTGTTTCCACGGGTGATCCACTCTCTTTGGGAAGTTCCGGCAACGCACTATCAGGCTCGTCTATTGGCTCCAAAACAAGGTCCAATCGACCTGTTTCAAGCTCGAAGTCTCTGGGCTCGATATCGGGCAGCGCCTTTGAAATCTTGGCGGATATTTTTTCAAACTTCTCCACCTTTCCAAAAAGACCCTGCTTACCTGCAAGAGCAACTACCGCCTTGTTGTAGTGATTCCCTACCGTGGTTAATGAGCCCCCCAGATTGCGCAGCCCCTCTGCCACCGCAGTAACTTTGTTGTAAATATCAGCTGCCATATCGCTAATTTCTCTCGCTTCAGCATTGCTGCGCTCTAGCATCCAGAGATTGGCGACAGTGCGCAAAATGGGAATCAGCGTGGTGTGTGACACCAAAACAACCTGCTTATTAAAACCGTACTGAAATAACTCTTTATTGTGCTTAAGCGCTTCAATATAAGCTGACTCCATTGGCATGAACATGAGCACGTAGCTAGGGCTTTTCATGCCGGTAAGACGGGTGTAATCCTTCGAGGCTAATTCATCAATATGTTTTCGCACAGCCAGTACGTGCTCTGTCATTGCCCGCTCGTATTGTTCTGGTGTTTCTGCAGCTATGGTTCTCTCATAAGCATTGAGGGTGACCTTACTGTCAATAATAAGCTGGCGATCTTCAGGTAGGCGTACGAGAAAATCCGTCCGCTTCACCTTGCCTGCACTGTCGGAGAAGCTGTCTTGCATGGTGTAGTGATCGCCCTCAATCAGCCCACTGATTTCCAGCGTGCGCTGCAGTTGCGCCTCTCCCCATGCGCCGCGTTGCTGGGAGTCACCCTTTAAGGCCGTGGTGAGATTGCTCGCGTCCTTACCAATTTTTAAACCAAGATCTTTAACGCCGTCGATGGCCTGTTGCAGCGAGGTATGGCTCTTGGTCGACGCGTCATGCACTTCATTGACTCGACTTTGAAAGCCCGCTATTTGCTCCTGTAGCGGCTTAAGAATGCCGCCCAAGGTCGTCTGATTGGTCTCCGCAAATTGCTTGCCTTTTTGTTCAAAAACTTTGTTGGCAAGGTTTTCAAATTGTTGATTCAGAGATTCGCTAGAGTTTTTTATAAACTCTTTTTGCGCTCTCAGATTCTCCTCCTGCTGCTCTCTTTCTGTCGCCAGCGTTACGGCTTGCGAGGTTTGCTTTTCAAGGCTTGCGCGCAGCAGCTGTCGTTCAGCCTTGAGTTCTTCAAGGTCACGCTGCAAGCTCGTTGTTCGCGCTTTAGCGGCACTCAGCTCTGCCTGGCCTTCACGCAGGGTCGATAACTCCCCGCTGTATTCAGCCAACTGATCGAGAAGACGCTTTTTCTCCAGATCAAAAAACTCCTTTTCCTTCTCGAGCCGAAGACAATCATCTTCGCGATCTCTGAGCACCTTGGCCGCCGCGTCGTGCTGTTGTGTCGCCAACAAGGCATCAGCCTGAAGCTGTTCTTGAAGCTCCTGTGCACTGCTCAGCTTTGACTCGAGCATGCCTATCTTTGAGCGACTCCTGCTTGCCGTGGCAAAATAGGTCACCAAAACTAGTAGCAGCGAAATGACCGCTAGGCCCAATAAAACGTTGCCATCAACTGGCATTAAGCGACAGCTCTAAAAAACAAGATATTGCTGGACATGAAGGCAACTCCGTTGACCCACCCGTTTAGTGTCGACCGTGAAAATAAAGAACCTGCGACTGTCAGGTGAAAACTCAAATTTTCGCAATCACTTTAATTTCCACCTTAAGCCCGGGGTCAACCAAAGCGGAAACTCCAATCAGTGTTTGAGCAACCTCCGGCTTTTTGCCGTAAGCGGCCTCCCGAGCCTGAAAGATCTGCGGAACCTGACTCATACATTCGTTCATATCAGTGACAAAAAACGTTTCATCCACAATATTGTCCATCTTGGCATCAAATTGCGATAGCACAGTCGCAATATTTTTATAGGCGGCTTCCACCTGAGCCGGGAGGCCAGCGGGTATTTCACCCGTCTCGGTCATACCGACTTGACCCGCCAAATATAGCGAGTCGCCAACCTTTACGCCCTGACTGAAAAAATCTGCATACGGACCCGATCTGTAAAGTTCTTTCTCAATAGACATAAATTCCCACGCTGTTAATCACACTTTATTTATGCGCACTATACTGGGCAGCACCTAGCGCAACAAAGAGACACGCTAGCAACCCAGGTCACCACTGCAATCCGAAACTTTTCACGCATCACTGTTCGCTGCTTTTTGGGTTAAGCGATGGGGCAATTTGTCGTATATTAACCACAATGAGCCACACAGACCCAAAAGGAGGATGAGACTGTGGGGAGTTTTGTTCTTACCGATATCTTATTCCTGCTAGGGGTCGTGCTGATCTTAGTATCCGGCATTGCTCTGTACAGGAGAGCAGCTGACGATGAACCTGACCCCAGATACCCGCACTTCGGCCCCCCTACCAAAGAATCACAATCGATAAAGCCGGGGGTGTCAGCCGTTTTTGAACCCACAGACCCCGCCGACGAAGGCGTTTTGTGGAGCGCTTACAGCCCCGTAGACCCTCCAGATCGAAAACATCGGCATCGATAGCCCTCACGTAATCGTGGCCCAACGGATAGGCGTTTGAATGATAGAAAAATATTTCATGATTGGGCTCTACTTTGGAATTCTTCTCATTCTGGGGTACCTAGCGTCAAAGCGTGTCAAAACCATGAAAGATTTTGTCGTTGGCGGCAAGTCTCTAGGCTTTTGGGTGGCCGCCTTTTCGGCGCAGGCGACCGGAGAATCAGCCTGGCTCTTATTAGGGCTGACGGGCATGGGAGCCATGATTGGCTTTTCTGCTTATTGGGTTGTCCTAGGGGAATTACTCGGCGTCTTTGTCATGTGGTTCTATATGGCCGGACGCTTTAAGCGATTGACCGATCGTTATGACTCTATGACAGTGATCGATTACCTGGTCTCTCGCTTTCGCTGCAAAACCCATCTTTTACGCTTGGTTGCCGCGCTAAGCCTTTGTACCTTCGTGTTGATTTACATCGCCGCTCAAATCGACGCAACCGGTTCGGCCTTCGAAACCTTTCTGGACTGGCCCTACCTCACGGGCGCCATTTTTGGATTTAGCATTGTCACTGTTTACTGTCTGGCCGGAGGATTTCTTGCGGCCGCATGGACCGATATGCTGCAAGGCGCGGTCATGCTCGCTTGTCTCATTTTACTGCCTACCGTAGCCATTATCACCATGAGCCATGCGGGTTCGATTTATGACGGGCTGGCGACGATCGATCCTAGACTGGTGGCGATTTGGGGTGCCGGGGGGCCAACACTGCTCAACATTGCCGCCGTCTTAGGCATGGCCCTGATCGGCCTCGGGTTTTTGGGCTCGCCTCAAGTCTTTGCCCGACTGATTGCGATAAGAAGTGACCAGCAGATTAGTCGCGGCAAGTGGGTCGCCCTTGCCTTAACCCTGCTCGTAGATTTTTCGGCAGTGACTATTGGCGTACTGGGACGCTATATTTTTACTGAAACCGGCACCGATCCCGAGTTGGTGCTGGGTAACGGCGCCCAAAATGTCCTGCCGGAATTGGTGGAATATACGTTTCCACCCTGGATCGTGGGTTTATACGTGGCGGCTGTCTTGTCTGCCATTATGTCGACCGTATCTTCGCTTATCGTAATGGCTGCAGGCTCACTCACACACGATCTTTACGAGCAGATTTACAACCCAGCATTAAACGACGCCCAGGCTGCAAGACTGTGCCGGATTATCACATTTCTGCTGGCGGTGGTGGCACTCCTCATTGCCGTGACCGTTGCCGTGGTGTCACCTGATCGCACGATATTTTGGTTTGCTATCTTTGGCTGGTCGGGCATAGCGGCCACCTTCTGCCCCATGATTATTCTTTCACTATTTTGGGCAGGATTCACCGAGCGCGCCGCAATAGCGTCAATGCTCGCGGGTTTTTTTATGACCATTGCCAGCAAGTTTTTGCTTCAAGAGCTTCATGCAGTCGGGGATTATTTTGCCGCCCTTGAAACAATGCCGCCCTCGTTTCTCTCGGCATTGCTCGTGGGCTACTGGGTTTCCAAGGCTTGGCCAGACGAAAGCCTGAGTGCGCATTATCGAGATGATCTAGCGCACTGCCGATAAGCTCACGTCATTCAAAGCGGAAACAAGGCCGTGCAACCAAGCACAAGCTAAAGGGCCGCAGGTACCAGCGCCTTTTTACTCGCAGGTGAAATTCGACACCGTTTGTTGCAACCAATTGGTGCTATTGCCTGTAAACATTGCTTTCAAACCAAAGCTTGCGCAGTGATCAATCGCTAAGGTTTTCACTTCAGCGGGCAACTTTGCGCATTCGTTAAGCTCATCACTAAAGGTTTGATTAGGGTCACAGCCACTGTCAAAACCCATCGAGGCCTGAGCATAGGTGATTTTAATGCCCGCTTCGGTCTCATCGGACGTACTCGGCCCGAACAGCAACACCGTGTCCGCTGAAGATACCTCTGTGACGTCTCTAGGGGGCTGCTGCGTAGCGCACCCGGCTAACAAACTCAAGCCCAAGCCAATCGCAAACACTTTTAAAACCAACCGATTTGCGGGAAATAGTAAGGAAGTGAACATAGTGAAGTCTCCAAGGGTGAACTGCATTGTCGTAAATATCCGTCAATTTCTGCTGCTGACCATACAGCAGAGCATTGTCGTTACTTGAAACGCACTATCTATTGTGTGAGCTGGTAGCCATTGAAAGGACATTAAAACCAAAGGTGGGCTATTTATGGGGATAGTTCAGGCAGCCGCCGCAAACTATTCTCCTGGGCATACTGAAAAAGGGGTTGGTACGGGCCGGAAATGCTTAACTTGGCGAAAGTCAGCATGCAAGGTTACTGCGGGTCGTTTTTCTCGATAGCGTCTTGGGCCTGTCGTGCCTTGAAGTACCGTACACACTTCTTTGAAGCGCTGTAAAACAAGCCCGAAGCTATGATTACAACCAGCAGCAGAGTGAGAATCAAGGGGTAACCCAGTTGCTCTAAGAATGACGTTGATTCGTTCATGTTTTTTACCTATTTGCCACGCTCCAATGAAGGGCGTTTTGACCTAAACCGAGTGACCACAGCATCACACTTTTAAGACTACGGCTTTACCGAGTCACACAACTATCCCCCAGCCACCTAGAAACCGGAGCAATAGCAAGCCAAGCATAACAACTCACTGCCAAAAGGTCTGTGTGAAGTCAGTGGATACGGCTAGGCAGAAAAGATGGAATAGCGGAAAAGCCCCTCGGGGCCATGTAAGCCCTGTGGTTACCGCTATTGCTCCGGCCGAGACACATCAGAGGTGGTTATTGAAAGAAAGGAGTGCAGGGCCCGTTTATCAGTACTGGTTATCAGTAATGGCCTGTCGCTGCCGGTTAAAGCGCTCTAATCATTGGTTACCTTAACCGTCATATCAGCTCCTGAGACGGGGACATATGCCCTCAAAATGGCATAGAAAGGCTTCCCGGTGGGAATGCCGTTTATGCCACTGCCATCAGGGCTAAGGGTCACCGTGTAGCTGCCATCTTCGTTAGGCTCTGATGAGTAGGTGGTTCTGT
>ERZ887851.321-NODE-321-length-48675-cov-11.133772_pt1 | contig 48675 bp, 45 predicted proteins | sample MGYA00521100_ERZ887851 | MGnify/ENA primary metagenome ERZ887851 (study PRJEB32303, sample SAMEA104408602) | aquatic metagenome | biome: Brackish water; feature: Pelagic; material: water | place: Baltic Sea | collected 2014-06-06T16:11:00 | depth 11,444 m ... | reverse complement strand
TACCCCTCAAAAGAAAACGATATTTTTAAGAGATGGGGGGGTCAGATATTAAATAAATTAGTTGGATTTTTTTGGCTTTTTACTGTCATATAAGTGGCAGTAAAGTGCCAGTTAACCACTTTTTTAGTATATTTGGATGGTATAACTACTTAAAGCAAAAACCCTCTACATCAATGATATAAAGGGTTGTTCTGCTCCTCTTCTTGGACTCGAACCAAGGACACCCTGATTAACAGTCAGGTGCTCTAACCAGCTGAGCTAAAGAGGAATTTATTATAGTAATCGTTAATTATAAGAGCTTAAATTTTGCCTTTTAAAACCTTATTAGTTCGGTAGGCGGGTGCAAATATAAATTATTTTTTATGTGCAGCAAACAATTTTTATTTTTTTATTATTTAAATAACCACCTATAAACATCATTCCCGTTTGCGAATAATACCAATGCAATTAATAATATAAATCCTGCCACCTGCGCATACTCCATTACCTTTTCATTAGGCTTACGTCCGGTAGCCATCTCATACAATAAAAACACTACATGTCCACCGTCTAATGCTGGTATTGGGAGGATGTTCATAAACGCTAAAATAATTGAAATTAAAGCAGTGGTATGCCAGAAAGAAATCCAATTCCATGTGCCAGGAAACAAATTAGCAATGGCCCCAAAACCACCTACTTGTGTAGCTCCCTCAGATGTAAATACATATTTAAATTGTTTTACATAGTCTGTTAAAACATTATATCCATAGTTGATTCCTCCTCCTAAACTTTCAATAAAGCCATATTTTACTTGTTTGTAAGCATTTTCATATTCTAAACCGAAATTATTAATTCCAATAGTACCATCTTCACCAGGAGTAACTTTAATAGTTTCTAAGCCCCCATCTCTATCAATAGTTAAAGTAACTTCCAATGCAGGATTTCCTTTTATATTTTCTGATAAACTTGCCCAATTAAGCGTTGCTATTCCGTTAACTGATAAAATTTTATCTCCTTTTAATAATCCAGCCTTTTCAGCAGGATAATTTGGAATAATAGTGTCTAAAACATTACTTCTTACAGGCTGAAAAGGTCTTAATTCTCCTGCTTTAAACATAGTCATGCCAACTTCCTCCGGAATCGAAATTGTTTCCGTATTTCCATCGCTGTGCTTAACGGTAAGTGAATTAACATCTCTTAAGAATAAGTAACGGTTTAAATCATTTAAATTTTCAAAATCTTCCCCATTGAGCTTTAAAACTTTATCCCCATTTTTAAAACCTAGGTCTTTAAATGTTTGAGAAACGGCAAAACCATTTGGCAATTCATCATTGGTGACAATTTTTTGACCTACAAAGTAAAATATGCATATATAAATTATAAAACCAACAATAATATTAACAGTTACACCACCTAACATAATAATTAAACGTTGCCATGTTGGTTTGGATCTAAATTCCCAAGGTTGAGGGGGCAAGGCCATTTGCTCCTTGTCCATACTCTCGTCAATCATTCCAGATATTTTTACATATCCTCCAAGTGGTAACCAACCAATACCATAAACAGTTTCTCCTATTTTCTTTTTGAATAAAGAGAATTTTATATCAAAAAATAGGTAAAACTTCTCTACACGAGTTTTAAATAATTTAGCAGGTATAAAATGCCCCAATTCGTGAAGGACAATTAGTAAAGAAAGGCTCAGAAGCAATTGAAGTGCTTTAACAGCAAATGGACTCATAGTCTATAAAATTAGGGTGCAAAAATAGATAATTAATATTATAAATCTCTTTTACCTTAAGTTTATTACCTTTTAATTAACTATTTATGTTTGATCCTGTAATTTGTTCTAAAATGAAAAAACAATAATTCTTTTGTAAAGTCACTAATAGTCATATTTTGAAAACATTTGGGGTCAAATTTTATTTGTAACTTGATAAAAGTCTCATAACTTTGCTTTTTAAAAAAAAATTTTTAAAGCATGCTTTTATTTTTTTCCAAGTATAAAGTTTTTGGGATTGTTCTCTTGATTCTTTCCATCATAATTATTTCAATCATATATCAAGTTTTAAAACCTAATGAGGTGTTACCTATCTTCCAGCCATCAAAAGTGAATACTGAACTTGTAGATAGCACCATACAGCATGTGAAAAAGTATCATATAATTTCTGACTTTTCATTGATCAATCAAAATGGAAAAACCATTACTCAAGAGGATTATAAAGATAAAATATATGTAGCGGATTTCTTTTTTACCACCTGCCAAACTATTTGCCCTATAATGACAGATCATATGATTGAAATCCAAAACAAATTGAAAAACGATTCTACAATCATGCTATTATCACATTCGGTTACTCCAGAAATAGATTCGGTTGCTCAATTAAAGAAATACGCTCTTAAAAAAGGAGTAGATGATACAAAATGGAATCTTGTTACTGGAGAAAAAAAAGAAATTTACAAACTTGCAAGAAAGTCTTATCTCGCAGTAAAAACTGATGGCAATGGTGATGAATATGATATGATCCATACTGAAAACTTTATTTTAGTAGACAAGAAAAAAAGAATTCGAGGTTTTTATGATGGAACTGATGTTTTAGTTATCGAACAACTTCTAAAAGATATCGAAATATTGAAAAAAGAAAATTAATATGTGTATCATTAGAAGTATTAAATCTTTTATTAAACAACGTTTTTCCATGTCAATATGTTAGTTTACATTTGTTGTTTAAAATGAATCTAAATAAAAATGCTTTCTATTGCGTCTTTAGAAATTGGGCAACGGGCCGTTATAAAAGACTTCTCTGTAGATGTAGTCCCCTTAAAATTGTTAGAAATGGGATGTCTTCCTGGTAATGAAGTGACTTTACTCCAAGAAGCTCCTTTTAAAGACCCATTATATCTTACTATTAATGGCAGCCATTTAGCTATCAGAAAAGAAATGGCTTGCAAGATTGAAATTGAACTTATCAATGGCTAAACAAATAAATGTTGCACTTATTGGTAATCCAAATACAGGGAAGAGCTCTGTATTTAATATTCTAACTGGACTTAATCAAAAAGTCGGAAATTATCCGGGAATTACGGTTGAAAAAAGACAAGGAACCTGCCAGCTTGAAAGAAACCTAAAAGCCCACATTATTGATCTTCCAGGAACTTATAGTTTAAATGCTTCTTCCTTAGATGAAAATGTAGTAATAGAATTACTACTTAATAAAAAAGATAAAGATTATCCAGATGTGGCTGTCGTTATAGCAGATATAGAGAATTTAAAAAGAAACTTACTTTTATTTACACAAATAAAAGATCTAAGAATTCCAACCATTTTAGCTATTAATATGGCAGATAGAATGAAGCGGAAAGCCATTTCACTTAATATTAAAGAACTAGAAGAAAAATTAGGAACTAAAATTGTTTTACTAAGTTCCAGAAAAAAAACTGGAATTGAAACCTTAAAGAGTTTAATTTCAAATTACAATTCGCTCTCTTTAACACCTTGTATAAATTCCTCTAAAATCGCTCCCGAATATTTTGAACGCCTTCAAAAAACTTTCCCAAATCAAGATTTATATAAATTATGGTTGGTGGTTACCCAGGATGTTAATTTTGGGAAGTTAAATAGAAAGAAAATAAATGGGATTCAACCCTTTCAAACAGAATCTATAACTAATCTAAAACGATTACAGCAAAAAGAAACTATAGCCCGATATCAATTTATCAATGACACCCTAAAAAAGACCTTATCAATTGATTCAAAAAATGCAAAAGATTTAAGAAGTAGGTTTGATAAAATATTAACTCATAAGTTTTGGGGTTATGTAATTTTCTTTTCTATTTTATTATTGATATTTCAAGCCATATTCGATTGGAGTACCTATCCAATGGACTTTATTGATAATTCATTTACATTGTTAAGTGAATGGTTAAAAATTAATTTACCTCCTGGTGTATTTTCAAATTTAATTACAGAAGGAATCATACCTGGACTTGGTGGTATTGTAATTTTTATACCACAAATTGCATTTTTATTTTTATTTATTTCCATTTTAGAAGAAAGTGGTTATATGAGTCGTGTGGTCTTTTTAATGGACAGAATTATGCGTCGTTTTGGATTAAGCGGAAAAAGTGTTGTACCATTAGTTTCTGGTACTGCTTGTGCAATTCCTGCTATTATGGCTACTAGAAATATTGAAAATTGGAAAGAACGCCTTATTACAATTTTAGTAACGCCATTTATAACTTGTGCAGCTAGATTACCTGTTTATTTAATAATCATTTCATTGGTTATTCCAGAAGATCGAGTTTTGGGAATTATTAGTTTACAAGGGTTAACACTTTTAATTTTATATGGTTTAGGTTTTGCTGCTGCAATTATTTCAGCTTATATCTTAGACAAAATTTTACATATAAAAAGTAAGTCGTTTTTTGTAGTTGAAATGCCAAATTACAAACTGCCCTTATTAAAAAATGTGGGGATTACCGTATTAGAAAAAACGAAATCATTTGTATTTGGAGCTGGTAAAATAATCTTAGCTATTTCAATAATTCTATGGGTTATGGGTTCTTATGGTCCTGGAGATTTCAATCAAGCTGAAGAAATTGTTTTACAACAAACCAACCAAGAAAATTTATCACAAGAGGAGCTGGCTATTAAATTATCATCTTTTAAATTAGAGAATTCATATATAGGTATGGTTGGTAAATTTATAGAGCCTGCGGTAAGACCCTTAGGATACGATTGGAAAATAGGGATTGCCCTAATAAGTTCATTTGCTGCAAGAGAAGTGTTTATTGGAACCCTTGCTACCATGTATAGTGTTGGAAATGATGAAGTAGAAACTATAAAAGAAAGAATGGCTGCAGAAATCAACCCTTCTAACGGAGCGCCCTTATTTAATTTAGCGAGTGGAATTTCTCTTTTATTATTTTATGCTTTTGCAATGCAATGTATGAGTACCTTAGCTATTGTAAAACGAGAAACAAATTCGTGGAAATGGCCATTATGGCAATTATTATCAATGACTGCTTTAGCATATATTGTTGCTTTAGCTGCTTATCAAATCCTTAAATAATGCAACATATATTAGTGATACTTACATTCTTATTAGCAGCAGGTTTTCTACTTAAAAAATTTGTTTGGAATCCAATTTTTGAAGGGAGACAAAACAAGAGCGTAACGATGGATGGGGAAAACATCAAATGCGGTAAAAATGATTGTGCTTGTCACTAATTTTCAACAGCAATTAACAACACCCGTTTTTTAGTATCTGGAAGGTCTCCTGAAGACGGATAAAGATTTAGGTTTTTTAATAATTATTATCAACCAAATATAGTCAGACTATTTTATCCTAAACCAACATCTAAAGACATCATCACTATAAACCCTCCTATAAAACCTAGGGTTGCGATATCGGTGTACTTATCTCTTTGGGTTTCTGGAATCACTTCTTCAACAACAACAAAAATCATTGCACCAGCTGCAAAAGCTAATGCATAAGGTAAAATAGGAGTGAAAAAAGCAACAGCTACTGCTCCTAAAACAGCTGCAATGGGTTCTACAACCGCAGATAGTTGTCCATACCAAAAACTTTTAAAACGAGAAACACCTTGTCTCCTTAAAGGCATAGAAACTGCAAATCCTTCTGGAAAATTTTGAATACCTATTCCTATTGCTAAAGTAATAGCAGCAATTATCATTTCAGTCTGTTCAAATCCAACCAAAGTTGATGCAGCACCAAAAAGAACACCAATAGCTAATCCTTCTGGTATATTATGAAGTGTAATTGCTAAAACTAATAAAGTAGTTTTATGCCAATCTGTCTTTATTCCCTCTGCTTCTTCTTTTTTAAAGTTAATGTGTAAATGTGGCATTAATTTATCCATGCCAAATAAAGACAAAGCACCAAGTCCAAAGCCAATTGCAGCAGGAATTACTTTTACAAAGCCTTCACCTTCACTGTTTTCAATTGCAGGAGCTAATAAACTCCAAAAACTTGCCGCTACCATTACACCTCCTGTAAAACCTAACATTCCATCTAAAACTGCTCGATTTGCCTTTTTGAAAAAGAAAACTAATGACGCCCCTAAAGCAGTTAAACCCCAGGTAAATACCGAAGCATAAAAAGCGGATAAAATCGGGTTAGCTTTTGCGAATTCTACTATTTGTTCAAACATTTTTTATCTAAATTAATATTATTAATTAGGAATTCTGTAACTAACTCCAGCTCCAAGTAATATGTCTTGGTTGCCTGTAAAACCAGCACCAATTGTTCCGTCTACTTGTAGGTTATTTTTTATTAAATAAGTGAGTCCAGCATCCCAAGAATGATTTGCTCTATCGTTAACTGGAAAATCACCATAAAGCTCCCCATAAGCGGATAATTTTTTGGTTATACCATAACCATAAGACAATGTATATACATAGGTAACTTCTGGGTAATCATCTGCCCATCGTGCTCCTAGATTATAGGAGATTCCAGATTTTTCATTGATTGTATAAGAAAATGCAAATCTAAAACTAACACCTGTTGTTGCTGGTTTATAATCTTCTGAAGCCAAAAATGGAAGGGACATGTGAATCATTAATCCAATGTCTGGAAGCAATCCTTTTTCTTCAATAATAGCAACTTTAGCGCCCAACACTAGTGGTGCAAACCCGCTAGCAATTACTTTTTTATCTTGATTATTAATACTTTCCTTAGTGTCTGATATTGCAAAAGCTAAACGCAATTCTAAATTTTTAAAAAGCCCATAACGAACCAAGGTATTATTATAATTCCAAAGTTCTGTTTTAATTCCTTGATCTTCATTAGAAACATAAAGACCTCCAGTCTCAATCTGTATACTTTTCAAAGGAACTGTATTGGGAGACTCTGTTGCATCAGGTCTATCAGTAATCAATTCCGGTATTGAATTATAATTATTACTGATGTCATCCTGTGCAAAAAGCCCAATTGAGAAAAGAAAACATATTATAAATATTGAATTTTTTTTCATTTTTTAATGCGTATTTATGTAAAGGTTATTTGCTATTTTATCTGTAATCTGAACTAATGTTTCCCCAACTTGAATGGTCATAGAATCATCAAATTCTTCTTTGTCTAAAACTTTTATGGTAGTTCCAATACCAATATTTCTAGTGTCAAGGTATTGTAAAAACTGCTTGCTGGACTCTTTTACTCCAACACAAACTCCTCGTTGGTTTTTTTCTAATTCTGAAAGTAATTTCTTTTCAGTTGGTTTTATCACCCCATTAATATCTGGTATTGGATCTCCGTGAGGGTCAAAATCTGGATGATCTAAATATGTGTCTAATCTTTTTATCAATTCATCCGATTTAATATGTTCTAATTGTTCTGCGATTACATGAACCTCGTCCCATTGAAAGTTTAATTTTTCAACTAAAAACACTTCCCAAAGCCTATGTTTTCTTATTACATCAGCCGCTGTTATTTTTCCTTTTTTTGTTAGTGAGGTCCCTTTATACTTTTGATAAGAAAGCGCTTTTTTATGCGCTAATTTCTGAACCATATCGGTTACCGAAGAAGGTTGCGTATTCAGTTTTATAGCAATGGAATTAGTACTAACTCCTGCGTTACTGTCTTTTTCTAAATGGTAGATTGCCTTTAAATAATTTTCTTCTGCTAATGTAAACATTTGGCAAAGGTAATTATTTTTTTATTTTAACCTAATTTTATTTTTAGTCTTGTCTAAATTTATTGACAATCTTTTTTCAACCCTAATTTTATTTTAAATAATTTATGTGAATAATGCTATTAATTCAGTGGCTTCAGCTGGCTTCATTTTTCCGGCAATTACCAAACTTAATTGACGTCTTCTTAAGGCAGCTTTAAAACGTTCTTTTTCAAGGTTGCTTTCAGGAATTATGGTTGGAACTGGAACTGGTTGACCAGATTCATCTACTGCAACAAAAGTATAAATTCCTTCATTGGATTTGTTTCTCATACCGCTTTCACGGTCTTCTATCCAAATATCCATTACCACTTCCATAGAGCTTTTAAAAGCTCTAGAGACTTTTGCTTCAATAGTAACCACACTTCCTAAAGGTATCATTTTACTAAAAGCAACATGATTAACAGATACGGTTGTTACAATTCTTCTACAATGTCTTCTTGCAGCTATACTTGCGGCTCTATCCATTCGAGCTAAAAGCTCACCACCAAACATATTTCCAACTGGATTGGTTTCGCTAGGTAAAACCAAATCGGTTACAACGGTATACGATTCACTTGGAGTCCTTGAAATCATAGTATTTAATTTTTTTGCAAATGTACAAAGTTATCTCAGGAACAAGATTTCTTTAAAAGAGAATAATTATTTATCTAATTCTTTTACTAATAACCAAGCGTCTGGATTTTGAGTATTTTTAATGTTTCTTAGATTCTTTAGCGCATCTAATCGTTCTTCAAAACTCTCATATGCTACTTGATGAAGGCCATATTTATTAACTCCAATAAGTGTAGGAGTAAATCCCTTATCGCGTAGTTGTTTGATTTTTTTATCTGCATTTGCTTCAACTCTAAAGGCACCAGCGATAATGTGATATTTTCCAGTTTGCTTTTTAAAAGTAATATTTAAAATTGGCAACGGATTTTCAATACTAAAAGTAGCTTCTTGAATTTGATTTTCTACAATTGAGTTTGCTTTTTGTTTTTCAGCAAAATTATGTTTTTGTACTTCTCCTTCATATAATTTCATTCCACTAAATCCAACAATTGAAATCGCTACTAAAGCTATCGCTGCATACTTTAAATAAGCATTCTTAGTACGTCTTTCTGGGAGGGTGTATACTGGAACTTTTTCTTCTAAAGTCTCGACAGTTTCTGTATCAACTTCGCGTGTTACCTTAGGAGTTACAAATGATGTTAATCCAAATGATGCTGTGCTAAAATTTTGTTTCGAAGAAGGCGTAAACTGCACCGAATTTTCTTCATTTAAATAAAAATCTCCAATATTACCAAGAGACACTGCTTTTCGTTCAGATAATTGTAAGGACAATTTTCCTGCATAATTTCTTAACTTCTGAAGTGAAGTTTCATAACTACATTTTTCAACCGAAGCAATATAATTTGCTAATAAACCATCATTAGTCTGTAATTGCCTGTTAAACGATAAGGTTTTTGAAGGAGGATAAAAAGTTTGGTTATTACTATCAATTTTAGCAGATTGATACTGAGTTAATAAGGCTCCAAATCCTGGAATGATTACACATTCGTAACGGTAAAGTAAATCGTTTATGTAAGTGGTTATTTGCATTCAAACAAATATAGTTGATTTTTATTTTTATTCAATTTTAATAACAGATTTTTATTAACAGTTTAAATTCGTTATTTTTAAGGCCTCCCCCTTTTAAATATCAAATATGTTATCGAAAAACGAATTACGCTATACGTTAGCTTTGCAACGTGTGTCTAATATTGGGGATGCTACTGCTAAAAAACTAATTCATAAAGTGGGTTCTGCTGAAGGAATTTTCAACGAAAAAAAATCCAATTTGTTAAAGATAAATGGTGTTGGCAGCTTCAAATTGAAAGAGCTTTCTAAAAAAATTCAGCTGGATAAAGCAGATGAAGAAATACGTTTTATTGAAGAAAATAAATTGGAATGGCTTTATTTTCAAGACAATTTATATCCCGAGAGATTAAAGCATTGCATTGATGGACCCATTTTATATTTTCAAAAAGGCAATATTGATCTTCAGAAAAATAAAATAATAAGCATCGTCGGCACTCGTAAAATCACAAGCTATGGAAAGGTTTTTTGTGAAAAATTAATAGAAGAGCTCGCTGCACTTAATCCTGTTATTGTTTCAGGATTTGCTTATGGAGTAGATATTACTGCTCATAAAACAGCTATTAAAAATGGCATGCAAACGGTTGCTTGTTTGGCTCACGGAATGAATCAAATTTATCCAAAAACGCATAAAAAATATATGAATGATGTAATGGATAATGGTGGCTTTATTTCTGAGTTTTGGAGTAGTGATGCCTTTGATAAAAATAATTTTTTAAAACGAAATAGAATCATTGCTGGAATTTCACAAGCAACTATTGTTATTGAATCTGCTTTTAAAGGAGGAAGTTTGGTTACGGCAGATATTGCTAATTCCTATAATAGAGATGTTTTTGCTTTACCCGGAAGAGCTACAGATTTACAAAGTCAGGGTTGCAATAACTTAATCAAGTCTCAACAAGCTAATGTAATTACAAGTGCCGCTGATTTAATATATATGTTAGGCTGGGAACTAGAGGAGAAAAGTATAAAGCCCCTGCAAACTCAACTATTTGTTGAACTTTCTGAAGAAGAAAAAGTGATTTTTAATTATTTAAAAGAAATCACAAAAGACAATCTTGATAATATTGCGCTAAATTGTTGTATGCCCACTTATAAATTAGCTTCAATTTTACTTGCTATGGAATTAAAAGAAATCATTCGTCCTTTACCTGGGAAACTCTTTGAGTTGATGTAGCGATTAATAGCCCAGTTTTTTTCTTACTCTCATTAAAACCTCATTAGCAACTGCAGTAGCTTTTTTAGCTCCAATTGCTAGGGCTTTGTCAACTTCATCCAAATTTTTAATAAAGTAATTATACTTTTCTCTTTCTTTAGAAAATTTATTGATAATCAATTCATATAAAGCTTGCTTGGCATGACCATACCCATAATTACCACCCTCATAATTAGCTCTCATTACTTTTATTTGATCTTTAGAGGCTACTAATTTATATAAGTTAAAAACATTACACATATCAGGATTTTTAGATTCTTCCATAGGAATACTATCTGTCTGTATTCCCATAATTTGTTTGCGAAGCTTTTTATCTGCTAAAAATATATTGATTATGTTATTTTTAGATTTGCTCATTTTTGCTCCATCCGTACCAGGAATTAACATTGTGTTTTCTTGTACTTTTGCTTCTGGCATCACAAAAGTCTCTCCCATTTTACTATGAAAACGAGCTGCAACATCACGGGTCATCTCTATATGCTGCAATTGATCTTTCCCAACCGGAACTGTATGTGCATCGTATAATAATATATCGGCTGCCATTAACATTGGATACGAAAATAGTCCAGCATTCACATCTTCCAATCGATCTGCTTTGTCTTTAAAAGAATGCGCAAGAGTTAGCCTTTGATAAGGGAAAAAACAGCTTAAATACCAAGAAAGCTCCGATACTTGAGGTACATCACTTTGACGGTAAAAAACAGTTCTGTCCACATCCAAACCAAATGCCAACCAAGCTGCTGCAGTACTATAGGTATTATCGCGTAATGTACTTGCGTCTTTAATTTGAGTTAATGAATGTAAATCAGCAATAAATAAAAAGGATTCATTTTTTGGATTATTCGCCATTTCAATAGCTGGCAAAATTGCACCTAAAAGATTACCTAAATGTGGTGTTCCTGTACTTTGTATTCCCGTTAATATTCTTGACATCTTTATATCCTGCCTAAGCAGGGATCTTTTAATTGTTTTTAAACACCCTAATTATTTATTAAAATGAATTAGTGTTAATCAATTTTTAGTGTATTCAAAAAAAAGTTATTATTATTAATTTTTACAAAGATAAATTTTTTTAACCTTTTGATTATCTTCAATTTGCTATTTTTGGCAAGTGCTGAAAATTTTAAAAAATATAGCAATACTTCTCTACCGTATTTGGTACTACATACTAATGCTTGTAAGTATTGTTGTATTGTTCCCTTTTCTATTTATTAGTATTTTGAGAGAAGGGTGGTATCCTGTTTTTTTTAAATTAGCGCGTATTTGGGCTTATATTATTCTATTTGGGATGGGGTTTATGCCTATTATAAAAAGAGGAGTTAATTTTAAAAAGGGCGAAAGCTATATGATTGTTGCTAATCATACTTCTATGATTGATATTATGCTAATGCTTTTTATAGCAAAAGATCCTGTTGTATTTGTTGGAAAAAAAGAACTAAGTAAAATCCCTTTATTTGGTTTTATTTATAAACGGACGTGTATTTTGGTTGACAGAAATAACCCGAAAAGTAGGCGAGCTGTTTTTAACAGTGCCCAACAAAAAATAAATCTAGGCTATAGTATCTGTATCTTTCCCGAAGGAGGAGTTCCATATAACGAAAGTATTGTTTTGGATGATTTTAAAGATGGTGCTTTTCGTTTAGCTATTGAGCATAAAATCCCCATAGCTCCCATAACTTTTCATGATAATAAAAAATTATTTTCCTATACTTTTTTTAGTGGGGGTCCTGGAAAAATGAGAGTGATGATTCATCCATTAATTTCAACAAGTAACTATTCAATTGAAATGAAGAAAGAACTAAATAATAAAACCCGTGCTATAATTTTAGAAGAGCTAAAAAATCCTTCTCTTTAATTTTTAAAAGAAGAAAACCATCTTATGGCGTAAGATGGTTTTCTCTAATAAGTTTGTGAAAACACAAACCCCAAACTAACTTAATCTAAACTAAAACTTGAAACTCAAGCCACTATAAACCCCTACATAATAGGGTTTAAAGTTAACAGATGAATCTGTATAAGGATTGAGTTGGTACTTAAACATAGGTTCAATATTAAACATTAACTTTTTAGAAAAACTATAATTCAAGCCTAATCCGACGTTAGTTGTAAAACTAAGAGATGATAAATTATTAGCCTCACCAAGGACTTCATTAAAATCACCTGCTTCAATAGAAACCTCATTATTTCCTAATAATAAAGCGCTAAATCCACCAATAACGCTGATTCCAAATTTTTTATTAATTAATTTATAATTTAATTCTAAAGGCATTTCGTAATAACTTATTTTTTGATTTAATGAAGGCTCACCAGTTGTTGATTTTGGAGTGATATTCCCAAAAGGATCATCTGGATTTTGATTTACCAAAGCTCCTTTATCAACGACTATTGTAACATTGTTGTTTCTGCTAAAATATTCAATACTAGCAGTAGAAGCAGCTACAGGGCCCGTTCCTAAATCTAATCCAGTTGTTGAATAGCTTAAATTTACATTGCTAAGTCCAGAACGCATACTTAATCTTTTATTTAAATTGTAACTTACTTTTATACCGTAAGCTATATTTAAATCTCCATTTTTTGGATTATCCGAAAAAGATGGATCTATAGAAGATCCTTCATTTAGGCTATTATAATAAACAGGAGCTACATTTGGCGTAACTTCCCAACGATTATTTGGTGTATTATTTAGTTTTGTTATGACTACTTGCTCTTCTGAGGTTTCATGTATTGCGTCGAAAATAGATTTTTTATTTTCTTCCTTAACAACTTCTTTTTTTTCAGTACTTGGAGGGTTATCAGATGTCTCTTTTATATTTTCATTTACTGCCACCGCTTTAATATTCTTATTAATTTCGGAATCTTTATTTATAAGGTGATCCTTGGTTTGATCTGCCAAATTAGCATTCCCATTAGCTACTGCTTCTTGCCCCTTAATAATTGCTTTAGAATCTTGAATTAGGTGTTGCTGAGCTTGTTTTTTAGAAACTCTTGAGTTTTTATTATTGGATACTACTGTTGTTTCAGAACTACGATGTCTATTACTATTATTAGTTGTGATTGAAGATTTTTTAATCAATACCCCATTAGTTTTTTTTACTTCATTTTTATCTTCAGTTAAAACAATTTCACCTTGGATAACGTCAATATTAGCTACTATTATATTATTGTGAGGTTCTGAGTTAATTTTAGCCGGATTTTCAGTAACTATAGGAACATTTATTTTGTTTAAGGGAGCATTTAACAAAGAATTTCCTATGGTGAAAATTAGCGCAAATAAAGCAGCAACACCTCCAAGTTTAACCCAAAGAGGAATTACTTTTCGATCATTTTTCTCCTTTAGTTTTGCTTGTATTTTATTCCAAACAGCTGGAGAGGGAGTCGCTTCAAAATTTTTGAATCGTTCCTTAAATAATTCGTCTATGTTTTTATTTTTTTTCATTAATCCCTTAATCGGCATGTAATTGTCTAATTATTTTTATTTATTAACTTTATAATAATCTTCAACTTTTATTTTTAATATTCCTCTAGCTCTTGCCAAGTTAGATTTTGAGGTTCCAACAGAAATTCCAACTATATCCGAAATTTCTTTGTGTGCATAATCATCTAACACATACATGGTAAAAACCAATCGATATCTATCTGGTAATTCCTGAACTATTTTTAACAAAAAGTCCAACGGAACTGCATCATCTTCAATTTCAATTACAGCTTCTTCTTCAAGCTGTTCTTCATTAGTCAAATTAAATACTCGTTGCTTGCGATATTTTTGAAGAACCGTATTAACAGTCACCCGTTTCATCCAACCTTCAAAAGAACCTTTCCCTTTGAATTGCTCAATACGATTAAAAATTGTAATAAATGCATCTTGTAAATTATCCTCAGCTTCATGATAGTTTGGAGAATATTTTAAGCAAACAGAAAATAATGTACCGGAAAATTTCTTGTATAATTCTTCCTGGGCTTTTAAATCCTGATTCTTACAATTTAATATGAGCTCTTCTAAAGTCAAGCGTAGTCTCTTATATAATTATTAAATTGTTAATTTAACCTATAAAAAATAAGCAATCATAATAATAAAGATTCCTACAATTTATAGATGCCTAATACACAAATAGGTTGCGTAGGGAGAATGAACTATGATTTGTTTTCAATAATAGCGTCTTTTATTTTTTGTTCAAGTTCGTCCATTAATTCTGGATTGTCTAACAGTAGTGTTTTTACTGCTTCTCTTCCTTGTCCTAACTTAGTATCGTCATAACTAAACCAAGATCCGCTTTTTTTAATGATTTCAAAATCTACTCCAAGATCAATTACTTCACCTACTTTTGAAATTCCTTTACCATAAATGATATCAAATTCAACCATTTTAAATGGTGGAGCAACTTTGTTTTTAACAATTTTTACTCTTGTTTTATTTCCTAAAACTTCACCATTGGTGTTTTTAATTTGAGTAGATCTACGGATGTCTACTCTAACAGATGCATAAAACTTTAAAGCATTACCACCGGTCGTAGTTTCAGGATTTCCAAACATCACCCCAATTTTTTCACGTAGTTGATTGATAAATATTACAGTACATTTTGTTTTACTTATAGACCCTGTAAGTTTCCGCAATGCCTGAGACATTAAACGAGCATGAAGACCCATTTTAGAATCTCCCATTTCACCTTCAATCTCACTTTTTGGCGTTAATGCTGCAACGGAATCTATTACAATAATATCAATCGCACCACTTCGGATTAAGTTGTCTGTTATTTCTAGTGCTTGCTCTCCATTGTCTGGTTGAGAAATTATTAAATTTTCAATATCAACTCCTAAGTTTTCTGCATAATACCTGTCAAAAGCATGTTCAGCATCTATAAAAGCAGCAATTCCTCCATTTTTTTGTGCTTCAGCTATTGCATGTAATGTAAGCGTTGTTTTACCTGAAGATTCGGGGCCATAAATTTCTACAACTCGACCTCTAGGATATCCTCCAACTCCTAAGGCAACATCCATTCCTAAAGATCCTGTTGGAATTACTTCCATATCTTCAACGGATGTATCACCCATTTTCATAACGGTACCCTTACCATATGTTTTATCTAATTTATCTAAAGTTAGCTTTAATGCCTTTAATTTTGCTTCTTTTTCGTTGCTCATTGTTCAGTCTTTTTTATTGAAAATGTTATTAGGCTAAGGTACTATTTCTTTATTAGCAGTACAAAAGGAAAAGAAGAAAAACTAAAATACTTTCAGTTGGTTTGTTTAGAATTAATATCTTTACTCCTTATATAAAATCCATAACAGGTTTTATTAACTTTAATCCACGTCTCTTTATTGTTAAAGAGCTTTATCTATAATTTATGGGCTGTACAAGCTGTAGTTCTGGAGTTGATGGACAACCAAAAGGATGTAAGAACAATGGTACTTGCGGATCTGATGGTTGTAATAAATTAACGGTTTTCGATTGGTTGTCAAATATGGCACTTCCCGGTGACCAAAAACCATTTATTGGAGTAGAAATCCGTTTTAAAAACGGAAGAAAGCATATTTACAAAAATTCCGAAAACTTATCTCTTTCCATGGGCGACGTAGTAGCTACCGAAGCAATGTCTGGCCATGATATTGGAATTGTTACTCTTACCGGAGAATTGGTAAAAGTGCAAATGAAAAAGAAAAAACAAAATGAAAAAATTGAAGAGCTTCCTAAAATATATAGAAAAGCTACTCAAAAAGATATTGATATTTGGCAAACAGTAAGAGCTAAAGAACCCGAAATACAAAAACGATCTCGTGAAATTGCAATTCATTTGGGCTTAAAAATGAAAATTTCTGATATAGAGTATCAAGGAGATGGATCAAAAACAACTTTTTATTATACTGCTGAAGAACGCGTAGACTTTAGACAATTAATTAGGGATTTTGCAAGTGCATTTAGCACTCGTGTAGAAATGAAACAAGTTGGCTTTAGACAAGAAGCAGCTAGACTTGGTGGAATTGGCTCTTGTGGTCGTGAATTATGTTGTTCTACTTGGTTAACAGATTTTAGATCGGTTAAAACTTCCGCGGCTCGTTACCAACAACTTTCTTTAAATCCACAAAAGTTAGCTGGACAATGTGGTAAATTAAAATGCTGCCTTAACTATGAATTAGACACTTACTTAGATGCTTTAAAAGACTTTCCAAAAAATGACATTAAATTAATTACCGAAAAAGGAATTGCCGTTTGTCAAAAAACCGACATATTTAAAAGAATACTTTGGTATGGCTATGAGAAACAGGGAATGAATTGGCATCAAATTAGTGTTGATAAAGCCAACGAAATTATTGCATTAAATAAAAAAGGGGAAAAGGTTTCTTGCATAGAAGATTTTGAAGAAGTAGAACGTGTTTCTGAAAGTAAAATTTTTGAAAATGCTGTTGGTCAAGATAGTTTGACTCGTTTTGACAAACCTAAGTCAAAAAACAATCGAAGAAGAAACAATAAAAGTAAAAATCGCAATCAGCCTGCTAATCAAAATCGAAAACCAAAAAAGAATGTCTAAAGTTTTTGCCCTTTCTTTTATACTCCTTTTAATAATTTCTTGCGAATCTAATACTCCTTTTAGTAAAAACAAATCGTTATCTGGGGTTTGGAATAAAGAGGAGCATATTGAGTTTGATTTACCACAATTAGACAGTTTAAAAACCTATAATTTATTTGTGAATCTTCGCAACACAAACGACTATAAATACAATAATATATTTTTAATTGTAGCAATGAATTTTCCACACGGAAAAATAGTAACCGATACTTTAGAATATAAAATGGCTAATCCTGACGGGGCTTGGCTGGGAAATGGAATTAGCAGCATTAAAGATAATAAACTTTGGTACAAAGAGCAGGTCTCTTTTAAAGAAGAAGGAGTTTATACCATAAGTATTAAGCATGCTGTACGCAATAACGGTCAAGTAGAAGGCGTTACAAATCTTGAAGGAATCACTGATATAGGTTTTAGTGTAGCGGAAATCATACAAGAGTAATTTATGGCTAAGCGTAAAACAATAAAGAAAACTCAAACTAATAATTTAAAACGTCACATTAAAACGTTTTGGAAATTACTTGCTTTAGGAGTTTTTTTTGTTTTTTTTATATTCTTATTAGCATCTTGGGGAGTATTTGGACAACTTCCTGACGAAACAAGTCTAGAAAATCCTGAAAAAAATTTAGCGACTAAAATCATTGGCTCTGACGGAGTCATATTAGGGAAGTTCTATAAAGAAAATAGAACCCCTATACAATTTGAAGATTTGCCACCTTATTTAATTAACGCATTAATAGCAACCGAAGATGTTCGGTTTTTTGATCATTCTGGTATTGACGCCAGAGGCACTTTAAGAGCTTTCGCTTTTTTAGGAACTAAAGGGGGAGCTAGTACCATTACTCAACAATTAGCAAAATTATTTTTTACAGAAAACGTGTCTAAAAGCAAATTAGAAAGAGGGGCTCAAAAAATTAAAGAGTGGATCATAGCAACTCGGCTAGAAAGACGTTATACAAAAGAAGAAATACTTACCATGTATTTCAACGAATATGATTTTTTAAACCAAGCCATAGGGATAGAATCTGCTGCTCATATTTATTTTGATAAAACACCCACAGAATTAACAATTACTGAATCTGCTATTTTAGTAGGAATGTTTAAAAACTCCTCGCTTTACAATCCAATCCGCAATCCTGTTGGAGTAAGAAATAGGAGGAACGTGGTGCTGAGTCAGATGGCGAAGTATGATTTTATTCCTGAAGAAATGAAAGATTCTATTCAGGCAACAGCATTAGAAATTGTTTTTACTCCACAAGGACATGACGAGGGAATCGCAACTTATTTTAGAGAATACGCTCGAAAATTTATGCACGATTGGATTAAAGAAAACCCTAAACCCGATGAATCTGAATATAATATTTATAGTGACGGTTTAAAAATCTATACGACTATAGACTCCAAAATGCAGGAGTATGCTGAAGCTGCTGTAGATAGTCATATGCTAAACCTACAATTAGAATTTGATAAACAAAACAAAAAGAATCAGCTAGCTCCCTTTAGAGATGTCACTAATGATGAGGTAGATCATATATTAAATTCTGCAATGAAAAGAAGTGATCGATGGAGGGAAATGGAAAAACAAGGCAAAACAAAGGAAGAAATTATACAAAGTTTTTCTGTAAAAACTAAAATGAGAGTTTTTGCTTGGAGTGGTGATATCGATACGTTGATGACTCCAATGGATTCTATTAGATACCATAAGTCAATACTTCAGGCTTCATTAATGTCTATGACACCGCAAACTGGAGAAGTAAAAGCATGGGTAGGTGGTGTTAATTATAAATATTTTAAATACGATATGGTTAAAAAAGGGAAGCGTCAAATAGGATCTACATTTAAGCCTTTTGTATACGCTACTGTAATCGATCAAATGCATATGTCCCCTTGTGATACGTTGCCAAATACTTTGCATACCATAGCCGCAGGAAAATACGGCTTAATCGATCCGTGGACTCCTAAAAACTCAGGAGATAAGTATGGCGGGATGGTTTCCTTAAAACAAGCTTTAGCACAATCTATTAATACAGTTACCGCGAGACTAATAGATCGTGTTGGTCCAAAACCTGTATTGGATTTAGTAAGTAAAATGGGAGTTGACACAGAAAATATATTAGAAGTTCCTTCAATTGCACTTGGTACTCCAGATGTTTCTTTATATGAAATGGTAGGGGCCTATAGTACTTTTGCAAACCAAGGAGTGTATATTAAACCTTCGTTAATAACAAGAATTGAAGATAAAAACAGCAGCATATTATATCAAAATATACCAAAAACTAAGGATGTTCTGAGTGAAGAAGCTGCTTATGTTACTATTAGTTTAATGGAAGGAGTTACTCAATCTGGTTCTGGAAGTAGATTGCGGCATAATTGGGCAATCAATAATCCAGTTTATAAAAGTATGATTACTGGATATCCTTGGGAATTCGAAAACTCCATTGCCGGTAAAACGGGTACAACACAAAATCAAAGTGATGGATGGTTTATGGGGGTGGTTCCTAATTTAGTCACCGGTGTTTGGGTGGGTGGTGAAGATAGATCAACACATTTTTCTGAGATAGCATATGGTCAAGGTGCTTCGATGGCATTACCAATTTGGGCTAATTACATGAAAGATTGTTATAGTAATGAAGATCTTGATATTTCAAAAGAAGATTTTGTTATTCCAGAATTTCTTTCTATAGAAACCGATTGCGAAAAATGGAAGGAGCAACTAAAAACTATCGATAACGAAATACCAGACGAATTTTAAAATAACATTCTGCTTCCTTCATAATTAATTCTGCTTGCTTTTCAGTATTTTTATAGAAAATATTCTTTTTATGATCAATAAAACCGTTTCTAATGTTCAAGAAGCTTGCCAAGGAATAAAAGACAGTATGACTTTTATGTTGGGAGGATTTGGATTAAGTGGTATTCCTGAAAATTCAATTGCCGAATTAGTTCGCTTAAACGTAAAAGATATAACCTGCATTTCGAATAATGCTGGAGTAGATGGTTTTGGTTTAGGGCTATTACTTCAAAAAAGACAAATTCAAAAAATGATTTCTTCCTATGTAGGCGAAAATGCTGAATTTGAACGCCAAATGTTAAGTGGAGAATTAGATGTTGAATTAATTCCGCAAGGAACCCTCGCACAACGTTGCCAAGCAGCACAAAGTGGTATACCGGCTTTTTATACTCCAGCAGGTTATGGAACTGAAGTTGCTGACGGCAAAGAATCTCGCGAGTTTAACGGAAAAATGCATCTTTTAGAAAAAGCTTTTAACGCAGATTTTGCTTTTATAAAAGCCTGGAAAGGTGATGCTGCTGGTAATTTAGTTTTTAAAGGCAGTGCCAGGAATTTTAATCCTAATATGTGTGGAGCTGCAAAAATTACCGTTGCTGAGGTGGAAGAATTAGTCCCAGTAGGGTCCTTAGTTCCTAATCATATTCATATTCCTGGAATATTTGTACAACGAATATTCCAAGGAGAGAACTATGAAAAACGCATAGAACAATTAACCGTAAGAAAGCGAAACTAATGGCATTAAGTAAAGAACAAATAGCACAAAGAATTGCTAAGGAAGTAAAGGATGGTTATTATGTAAACCTAGGAATAGGAATTCCAACATTGGTTGCCAATTTTGTTCAAAATGATATTGAAGTTGATTTTCAAAGTGAAAATGGAGTATTAGGAATGGGGCCATTTCCTTTTGAAGGAGAAGAAGATCCAGATTTAATTAATGCTGGTAAACAAACTATTACCGCATTGCCGGGTGCTTCTTTTTTTGATTCTGCCATGAGTTTTTCTATGATTAGAGGACAACATGTAGATTTGACAATATTAGGTGCTATGGAAGTTTCGCAAAATGGTGATATTGCCAATTGGAAAATTCCTGGAAAAATGGTTAAAGGAATGGGGGGTGCTATGGATTTAGTTGCCTCAGCAGAAAATATTATTGTAGCAATGATGCATACCAATCGTGCTGGAGAATCTAAACTTCTTAAAAAATGCTCCTTACCATTAACTGGTGTTAATTGTGTAAAAAAAATAGTTAGTAATCTTGCAGTATTAGAGGTTGTCAATAATTCATTTAAGCTTTTAGAAAGAGCTCCGGGGGTGAGTATAGAAGAAATTAAAAATGCTACTGAGGGAAATCTTATAATTGAAGGTGTCATTCCGGAAATAAAATTTTAACAAAATAATACTATGAAAAATATTACCTTAAGTATACTGTTTATAATCACAAGTATTATAAATGGAATTAGTCAAGATACATTTTCAATAGTTGCTATGGATCCAATTACAGGAGAGGTTGGTAGTGCTGGAGCTTCTTGTGTTGACTTAGATGCTAACAATCTTCCAACAGATGATTTTTTAGGAGAATTATTTCCTGGGCTTGGAGCTATAAATTCACAAGCATATTATATACCTGCAAATCAAGCAAACGCAAGGGCGAGAATGAACGAAGGATATACACCAATTGAAATAATTGAATGGTTAATTAACAACGATGTTCAAAATCAACCTCAATTTAGGCAGTATGGAATTGTTGGTAAAGTTGGAGAAAATATTGAAACTGCTGCTTATACAGGTGTTGCTACTGATGACTATAAAAATGACATTACAGGACCAAATTATTCTATTCAAGGAAATATTTTATTAGGAGAAGAAGTATTGAATGGTATGGAGGCCGGATTTTTAAATACAGAAGGTGATCTTGCATGTAAATTAATGGGGGCATTACAAGGGGCTAATATGGTTGGTGCTGATATGCGTTGTACTAATAACGGAACTTCATCTTTGTTTGCATTTGTAAAAGTCGCACAACCTTCAGATACATTTGGAGCTCCTTCTTTTTTATTATCTGTAAGAACTGGAAGCAATGATCAAGTAGAGCCAATTACAGCATTACAGATTTTGTTTGATACAGATCGTGATTGTGAGTCCCTTGGTTTAAATAAATTTGATAATGACTTTCCTTTTTCTGTATATCCTAATCCATCAAATAATCTAGTTACTTTAAAAGCATTAAATAATGATTTTGAAACATATAACGTAACTATTATATCTATAACGGGTGCTGTAGTGTATACATCCAATTTTATAACAAACACAGCTATTAATATTTCGGAATTCTCTAAAGGAATTTATTTTATAAATATTACTAATAAGAATGCTTCCTATACCTCTAAATTGATTAAAAATTAATGTTTTTTATATAGTCATTTTTCTTAATTCTGTAGTATAACGATTCTTCAACACCCATAAAACGATCCTGTTTCCAAAAGGTCATTTTTAATTTTTCTAAAACTCTAATGGAAGAGATATTGTCCTTTGATGCTCGTCCGATAATTTCTTTTAATTTTAAGATAGTAAAACCATAATCTAGTACTGCCTTAGCAGATTCTGTAGCATATCCTTTACCCCATTCTTTTTTAAAAAAGCGAAAACCAATATCTACTAAGTTTTCTTCATTTAATTTTAAACCGCTCCATCCGATAAAAGATTCGGTTTCTTTTAAAATAACTGCCCACCTGCCAAATCCGTTTTCTTTATAATCTGAATAATTTATAAGAAATTTTTTTGCATCAACTATGGAAGAAAATGGAAGGTCTCCAGTATATTTTAATACTTCAGGATCTGAATTTAAATTAAAAAAGTTTTCAGAATCATTACTGTCTAATTCTCGTAAAATCAATCTATTTGTTTCAGTAATCTTTTTCATTATTTAAATAATCATCAAATTCCCTTTGGGATGGATTTAATTAGTTTTTGAGTATACTCTTTTGTTGGGTTTGCATAGATCTCATCTGCATCTCCAATTTCTTCAATCTTTCCATCTTTCATCACTAATAATTGATCAGCCATAAATTTTACAACCGCTAGGTCGTGAGATATAAAAATATAGGTAAAACCAAAATCATCTTTTAATTCATTTAATAAATTTAATACTTGTGCTTGCACCGAAATATCCAGTGCAGAAACCGATTCATCACAAACTACCAATTTGGGTTCCATTGCAATTGTTCTCGCCATACCAACCCGTTGCCTTTGACCTCCAGATAACTCATGTGGATACCTATTAAAGTAACTATCGTCTAACTCTACTCTATTCAAAATGCTCAATACTTTATTTTTTCGTTCTCGATCATTTTTACCAATGCGATGGACTTTCATAGGTTCCATAATGGCCTCTCCAATTAACATTCTAGGATTAAGTGAAGAATATGGATCCTGAAAAATAAGCTGAATTTCTTTTCTGAGTTTTCTTAATTCCGAAGATTTTAATTTTGTGAGTTCCTTTCCTCTATATTTAATACTTCCGCTGGTAGCTTTTTCTAATTGTAAAATTGCTTTTCCTAATGTTGATTTTCCACAGCCAGATTCGCCTACCAAGCCCAAAGTTTCTCCTTCAAAAACTTTAAAACTTACTTCATTCACAGCATTAACGATCTTCTTTTTATTTAAAAACCCTGCATTGGTGTAGTATTCTTTTTTAACATTAAGAATTTCTAAAAGTGGCTTTTTAGTATATAAATCTTTATGCTTTAAAGCTCTTTCTTGGGGAGTTACTTCTATAGGTTTAAAACTCTTTTCAGTTAAAGAAGCAACTGTGGGAAGTACCTTTAAACGAACATCTAAACTGGGGCGAGAAGCCATTAATGCCTTTGTATAATCTTCTTTTGGCATTTTAAAAACTTGGAATGCAGTGCCCTCTTCAACTACATCACCCTTATGCATCACTAATACTCTATCGGCAATCTCTGAAACCAATCCCAAGTCGTGGGAGATAAAAAGCATACTCATTTTAGTTTCTTTTTGAATCTCCTTTAAAAGCAACATTATTTCTTTCTGAACTGTAACATCTAAAGCTGTTGTTGGCTCATCTGCTATTAATAATTTTGGTTTACAAGCAATAGCCATAGCAATCATAACTCGTTGCATTTGACCTCCACTAATTTGATGTGGATAGCTATTGAATAGTTCTCGAGGACGTGGAAGCTTCACTTTTTCAAATAAAGAAATTGTTTCTTTTTTTGCTTTTGTTGTTGAATTATTTAAATGATGTTGAATTATTTCAGAAACTTGAGTCCCGCAGGTCAAAGATGGATTTAATGCGGTCATAGGTTCTTGAAAAATCATAGCAAGATCATTACCCCTAAGTTTTCTGACATTATTTTTTGAATCTTTTAAAAGATCCTTTTTATTAAAAAATATTTCACCTTTTACAAAGGTGTTTTTTTCAGGTAACAATCCTAAAATAGACATTGCGGTAACCGATTTTCCTGAACCGGACTCACCTACTACTCCAAGTATTTCATTTTTATTAATATGTAGAGAAATTCCATGAACAACTTCAACATTACTTTTTTTATTCCCGAAGGAAATAGCAAGGTTTTTTATATCAAGAATCGAGTTATTATTCATTACCCAAATATAATTGATTCGCAGTTAAAAAATTAGTATTGATTAAATAATAGGACTGTTTTAAATAATAAACCAAAGTTAAAAACTTTAAAAAACAAAACCCGTCTAAGAGGTCTCTTATCACGGGTTTTCATCTAAAAAAACACTAAACCAATTGAGCGTTTTTTTTGTAATGTATATTTCTTTCTTTTAAATAATTAAGGAAATAATGGAAACATTCTTCATGTTTTCCAACTAATTCTGGAGGGAATACGCCTTTCTCTTTAAACTTTCCTTCTAAAAACAAATTTGCTGCCGCTGAAGCGGTATACCCTGTCGTTCTTGCCATAGATGAAGTTTTTGTTTCAGAACAATATTCATCGTGAAGTGTATATACAATTTCTTCAGTTTTACCATCAGCATTTTCTCCTTTCACAGTAATTCGCATGACTGTAATTTCTTCCTCTGTTTCTCCCAATTTCCATTCATCAAATAAAACCTTACTTGTAAAATCTAGCGGTGAAATTTTAGTTCCGTTTATTTCAATTTTTTTTGTGTTAAAAAATCCACTTTCCTTTAATACGCTTACATATTCAACATGACCAGGATATCTTAGTGTCTTTTCTTTCATGTTTTTAATGTGGGGCATGGTAAACATAATAGAGCGTAATCCATCAGAATTAAAAGATTCTAAGGTCCCTACTTTATCAAACTCAACAAATTCACAGTCTGTTAAAGCTTCTCTAGTAATCATTTTACCATTTTCTATATACCGTGCAGGTCTCGTATATTCTTCAATAACATCAATGGGTGAAAAAGGAGCTTTATAACAGAATGGCCATTTTTTTACTTTAGGTAAGCCACCAACTAAACATTCAAAATCAGTTAGTTTCATTTTTTCATTATAATACCCTAAAATAACATTGTCCATTCCAGGAGCTACACCGCAATCTACTATTGCTGTTATATTTTTTTCTTTTGCTAAAGCGTCTAATTCTAAAGAGTTTTCTGAAAAGAATGAAATGTCGATAACATTCATTTCAGCTTCAATAATAGCTTTTAAAGTTTCAAAGCCTAGGAAACCAGGCACTGCACAAACTACTAAATCAAATTTTTTAATAGTTTGCTGTAAGGTGTTTTTATCTGTTACATCCAGTAACTGAATACTTAAATCCTTACATTTTTGTTCCGCTTTATTTAAAGCTTCTTGGTTATAATCGGTAAGAGTGATGTGGTGTTTTTTTGAAAGGTCAATTGCAATGGTGCTACCAACCATTCCAGCACCTAATACGATGATGTTTTTCATTTTTGAAATTATTTTAAAGTGATGTGTAATTATTGAATTATATTGTCATTCAGAACGCAGTGAAGAATCTCTGAAAATTTTTATTTAAGCTAAATTATTACAAGACAAATTATAAACCTGGAATAAGAACCCAAGGCATTTCAGAAAGATTATAACGTTTGTTTTCTAACACCTAATAGTTTTTGATTTCAAAATTTTCACCGTCAAAGACACCAAAGGTATAATGATTTATCCAATCGCCTAAATTAAAATAGGTAGAATTTTCTCCAACTTTAATCTCCATAGGCAAATGTCTATGACCAAAAACAAAATAATCGTAATGCTTGTTTTCTAATTTACGTTTAGCATAAGCCGCAAGCCACTCTTCATTTTCACCTAAAAACTTTTTGTCCTCATTACCTGAAATCAACTTGTTTTTTACAGATAAATGGTGAGCTATTCTCATACCAATATCGGGATGTAACCAGCGATAAATCCATTTTAAAAAGGGATTCGTGAAAACTTTTTTCATTCTTTTATAACCTTTATCATTAGGCCCCTTGCCATCCCCATGACCTATTAAAAATGTTTTATTATTAAAAATAAATTCTTTTGAATCGTGATAAGTAGGAATATTTAATTCTTTTTTAAAGTAATCATTCATCCATAAATCATGATTTCCAACAAAAAAATAAATGGGTATTCCGCTATCACTAATTTCAGCAAGTTTTCCTAATGTTCTAACAAATCCTTTAGGAACAACCGTCTTATATTCAAACCAGAAATCAAATAAATCCCCTAATAAAAAAATAGCTGCGGCATCTTCTTTTACCTCATCTAACCATTTTACAAACTTTTTTTCGCGAGGGAAGCTTTCCTCTTTAGTAGGGGCACCTAAATGATTATCACTTGAAAAGTATATTTTTTTTCCTTTTGGAATTTGCATGGGTTAAATATACAAAATCCTGCTTTCACAGGAATTTAATTATCAGACGCAAACCATTGTGCATAACTGCTATCTGTTTCTTGAAGTTTTAAGGAGTGTAATTTTATATGAGATGGTAATTCTTGTTTAATGACATTTGCGAAATCAATAATCATCATTTCACTGGTAGGTTGATAATCTACCAATAACACATTATGCCCTCTATCAGCTAATTCTTTTGCTAATTCCACATGTGGAGTGTTTTTATTAAAAACGGTGGCATGGTCATAAATATCTACTATTTTATTTTTAACAATTACTTTTAAATCACTAAAATCGATAACCATCCCAAGCTTAACATGAGTAGTGTCTGAAATAGGTTGACCAATAACAGTTACATAGAGCTTATAACTATGTCCGTGTACATTCCTACATTTTCCATCATAACCATATAAAGCGTGGCCTGTTTCAAAAGAAAACTGTTTTGTAATTCTTATAGTACCCATACAATCAAATTAGACTGTAAATATACTATTTTTAGTAGCAAAGTGAAATTTCTAATTAATCATTTCAGACTTTGCTAAGGGATAAAATTTGGATTTAAATTTAAATAGTAGTGCAACTGCTCTAAATGCAATCCATACAACTATGGCAATCCAAATTCCTTTTAATTTTAAATCTAGATAATTACAGATTAAAAGTGTAGGTATAAATCCAAATAAAGTAGCACTAACTAAAACATTTCGAAGGTATTTCATTTCGCCTAAGCCTTTAAATATTGCATCTAAAGTAAATCCTAAGGCATTAAATGGTTGTGAAATCAAAACAATAAAAAACATACCATAGAAAGTAGATAACACTAATGTATCTTTAGTAAAAATCAAACCTAATTGATGGTAAAGTAGGACACCAACAACTACTAACAATAAACTAACAAATAAATTATAGAGATTAACCCTTTTTGTTAAAATCCATAGATCGTTATATTTTTTTGCCCCTAATAACCTACCTCCAAGAATATTACCAGCAGCACCATAACCATCAATAAAAAATGCCGAAAATAACCAAAGATTAATTGCAATAGTATGAGCGGCGATAAATTCTTTTCCTAATGAAGTCGCTTCACGAACTGCCATTAATAACGCTATGTTTAATGCAACTGACCTAATAAATAAATTAAAGCTCATAGAAATCAATCGCTTTACTTCAGGGTGAACTTTTCTTTTTAATTTCAAAGAAATATTCGTTTTAGTTACTACTAAAACCAATGCTAAAAGTGCCATCACTAATTGTGCAATTAAACTAGCCCAGGCTGCTCCTTTTACTCCCATTGGCTCCATAAAATCTTCTAAACCATAAACAAAAATAAAATCCAGTCCAACATTAATAAATACCCCAATTGAAGCGATTGTCATTGGCCAGAAAGTATTTTGCAAGCCTCTAAAAAGTCCAAAAATTGCAAAAGTGAATAAGGTTAAAGGAAATCCCCAAATGCGGATATAATAATACTCTTTACTAAACTCTAAAATTTTACCTTCAGCTCTTAAAAACAATAATATATCTTCAATAAAAAAATAGGTAGAAAATAAAAGAATAAAACTTAATGATATATTAAATAATATTGCTTGGGCTGGAAAGCTAGTGAGACTTTTTAAATTACCTGCTCCTAAATTTTGCGAAATAATTGCCGATATTGCACTTCGTGTTTGTGCTAAAATCCATATAATTGTTGAAATAAAAGTACCTACGATTCCAACAGCAGCTAAAGACTCTGTGCCAAATTCAGCAATATTACCAACTACTGCAGCATCCGTGGAAGATAATACAGGCTCTGCTATTCCTGCAATAATAGCGGGCAATGCTAATTGTTGAATCCGTTTAAATGAAATGTCTATTTTTCGCATAACCATTCGTAGCAATAAAAAGGAAATTCACTTTGTTTTGGAAAATGAATTTCTCCTAGTCTTTTGAAGCCGCGAATTTCGTAAAATTTTTGGTTTCTAACATTCTTACTAAAGGTATCTAATCTGATAGATGTATAATTATTATGTACAGCAAATTGTTCTGCAAAATCCATTAATACTTGAGCAAAGCCCATCCCTTGATTGTTTGGATGTATTGCCAGTCTATGAATATATAGGTTATTATCATTTACAGTAAGCCAATTTATCGGAATATATTCAGTATCCATACTGGAAGTTAAAACCATGCAGCCTATTATAGTGTTATCTGAAATAAGAACATATAATTCATTTCGCTTAATATCATTTTCAAAAGCATTTTTTGAAGGATAGTCTTCATTCCATTGTAAAATATTATGTCTAATCATATCCTTTGCACAGGCCTTTGTTATTGATAATATTCTAGGTATTTCTATTTTTTTTGCTAATCGAATCATTTATTCGGTGTATTTTTGCACGAAATTATTAAATCCGAATTTAATGAAAAATATTCTTGTACCTGTTGGTTCAACAGAAAATGGTATTAACAACTTAAAATATGCTATAAATTTTGCTTCTATAAGTGGTGGAACTGTGTATTTAATAAATGTATATAAAGAATACGCTAAATTAGGTGGTATAAAGGAGCTAGATCAATTTGAACTTGACAGAAGCGGAAAGTTGTTAAGTAATATTATAAATAGTGTCAACACTAAAGGTATTAAAGTAATAACAAAACCTATTAAGGGAGATCCTTTTGTTGCTATTAAAAAAATTTCTAAGCAGTTTGATATTGATTTAATTATTGCATCCCCACAAAGTGTAGAAATTGACGATAAAGTATATTTAGGAACTATTACTGCTAAACTTGTAAAGAAAACAGAAATTCCATTATTAATCGTACCAAAAAACTATCTATTTAGAAAATTTGATTCCATTTTAGTTGCTTTTAAAAATGGCCATTTTGAAAAAGAAAATGTATTAACACCAATACATGACATGGTGAGTATATTTAAGTCTAAAATTAATCTATTACAAGTAATAACACCAGAGACTACTGAAGAGCATTTAAAAATTGATCAAGAATTACTTGATATTAAAAGCACCTTAACAACTACAAAAAATGCAACTACTTTTCAGGGTGTTTTAGAACATTTCCAGGCATATAACCCAGATATGTTATGCGTAATTAGAAGGAAAAGAGGTTTCTTTAAAAAGTTATGGGAAAAAAATAGTGTGCTAAAACGTGATTTTCATACTAGCATTCCACTACTAATTTTAAGTGGAAATTTATAAAAGTCTATTTGTTTATTCCAAGGGGTTGGGGGATTAGCTCAGCTGGCTAGAGCGATACGCTGGCAGCGTATAGGTCATCGATTCGACTCCGATATTCTCCACAAAAAAAGCAGCCAGTTAATGAGATGATTTAGTTAATAACAAAACTTTAGTTGGGGGTTTTAGCTCAAATTTTACTAAATAATAAACCCGCTAAATATTCCAATTAAAATAAACTGTGAATAATTAGTGCTAAATTCAGATATATAAATATATTTACGCAGTAATATAAAAAACAAATACCTTATGGAAATTATAGATAGAGCCTTAGAGTTTGAGACAAGAAAACTTTCTTTTCAGAATACAAGTGACAGAATAGTAGCTTCTAGAGAGGTGAAAGCACTTATTTTAGGTATAAATGAAATCTATAAAGAGAACCAAGATCCAGAATTAATGGATCTAATGAAACGCCTTACGGTAATTAAAAAGAAAATAGAGGTTAGGTTAAAAGGGCGTTCTCAAAGCTAATTATCTGCCTTTTTTAGAAAAGCAATAGATTTTTCTACAACTTTGTTCAAGTTTTTTGGTAGTTCCCTTTCTTTCCAGGGATGCATAGTTCCAAAGGAATGATCTCCATTTTTAATTATTTCTAACTCACTTGTTGAACTCCATTGATGTAACAAACTTGCTTCTGCTTCAGTTACTGTAGCGTCATCTCTTCCTTGTATAACTAAAAAGGGAATATTTAATTTTTGAACTGCTAATTTAATGGTTAATCGATTTTCATTAGCTGAAAAATCTTGGAAAAACTGAAAATAATGAGGCATTAATTGTTTGGTTCTTGAATTTTCAATATAGGTAATTCCTTTTTCTTTCCAATCGTTAAATTGACTTGAACCAATCTGAAACCTTTCTTTAAAGTCACTTACACCTGCCCAAGTGATGACATTTTTAATTCTAGGTTCTTCCGATGCTTTTATAAGTATGATACCAGCTCCTCTACTATGAGCTATTAAAGAAATAGTATTTGAATTAATTTCATTTCCAAAATTATCAGTAGCGGAAATAAAATTTATTATATCCTCTAAATCATCTAATTCTATAGTAAAGTTATTTTGAGCAAATGCTTCTAAGTCAGAAAAATCTATTGGATTTTTTGGGGTTCCTCCATTGTGAGAAAAATTGAATTTCAAAAAAAAACATCCTTCTTTAGCAAAACGTTCTGCTACTAAATTCCAGGCTCCCCAATCTTTATAACCTTTATAACCATGACAAAATATTACAACTGGTTTTGGTATATTATCATCCTTATAAAAAACATCGTAAGCAATGGTTTTTTTACCTTTTCTAGGTAGCAATAGGTTTTTGTTTATCATCATATCTAAACTTCTTTTTCTATAAAAGGGATTTCTTTATTGCAAATTTCAAGAATTAGTTTTTTTAACTCTTTAGTATAGTCATTTAGAATTTCAGCATTAATATTTGTCTGTTTAGGTTTTCCTTTTATTGCAAATTTCATAAAACCATTTTTTAATCTTTTAAATGAAATAATACCCGCTTCAGCATTTTTAAAAGATTTTTCTTTATTAATAATTAATGAATACGCAAGAACTTGAATTATTTTACTGAATTTATAATCTGAAATTATAGGTTCCCAATTTTGTATTTCTAAATTTGAAGGATCAACGATTCCAGTTTTGTAATCTATAATCCTCAGAGTTCCATTAAACTCATCAACGCGATCAACTTTTCCATGAATATTAACTGGAAAATCCAATTCGGGAATTGGTATAGAAACGGAAAGATTACTTTCAATACTAATTATTTTAATTTCATTTCCCTTTTTTATTTCAGTAATTTCAAAATTGATAAAATTTAACACAAAATGCTTAGCAACTTCAAATATGATAAGGTTTTTCCCTTTTTTATAATTTCCTCCTTTAAATGATTTTAGAAATTGTTTTTCAATTTCTAAATCAATGCTGAGCTTCATCTTATTTAAATCAGATATTGATATTATTTGATCTTCGAAAGGTTTATAAAAGAACTCTAAAGCATCATGGACTATGATTCCTAATGTTTTAGCTGCAACCGTTTCTTCTATTTCTTTAAATTCTTTTACCTCTAATATTTTTTGATAATAAAAATCTATTGGGTTTCGAATATAAGATGTCAAAGCGGATGGAGAAAAACCTATTTTTGCAATTTCTTGAAGCCTCTCCATAACTTCCTTTGTTTTTATTACGCTTTTCTTTTGAGCTTTAAAAACAGTAATAATTGGGCTTATTATTTCATAATTTTTAAAGTGTCTTGGATGTTGATCAATCTCTAATTGTGTTATAAATCTACTTTTTTCTCCTGTACTTAGTCCATCCGAAAAGTTATTATATAATAATGTGATGTTTTTTGCTCTATGTAATAACCTATAAAAATGATAGGTATAAATGGCATCCTTTTCGGTGTAAGTGGGAAGGTTAAATTCTTTTTTTAAATCGTATGTAATAAATGAATTATTTGATTTTCCGGAAGGTAAAATACCTTCATTAACAGACATCATTATAATGTTTTTAAAATCCAACACTCTTGTTTCTAAAACACCCATTATTTGTAATCCATTATAAGCATCTCCCTGATAATCTAATGTTGTAGTTGCAACTATTTCAGAAAATAATTTTTGAACTGTTTTTATGCTGTTAAAGTATTCAAATTTGTTATTTAAGGATTCAATTTTAAGGAATACTGTGTAAACTTGATAAAAAGTAACTCGCTCGATAATAGTTGTTTCTGCAGTTTTTAACTGAAGAATTAATTTTACACACGATTTAATAGCAACGGAACTATTGTCTTTCCAATCTTTAAAAAGTAATGATACTATTTCAGCATCTTTTGAACTTGATAACTCTAAAAGTATTGAAAATGACAAATAGGTTAAATTGTTTTTTGTAATACAGGCTATTAATTGAGTTGAATCTGGATATAATTTTGAAACTACGGGATGATTTAAAATAGCAATAACCTCTTTATAATAAAACTTATTATTAGCGCTTTCATGTACCAATAATAACTTGCTAAAAAACACAGTAATGGGGAATGTTTTTAAAGTAACTCCCATGGTAATATTTATTTTTTTTACATTAGTTGGAAGCGATTGCAATAAAGGGTTTAATAAGTTTTCATCAGCAAGAACTACGGCTGTATTTTTCAATTCTTGATCACTTAATTTTGAAAGTAATTCGCCTACATATTTTACTTGACTAATGTTTTTTTGAGCTTCTATAAATCGGAAGTTCTTTTCTGTATTAAAATTAGTTGAAATGAATTTGGGTTGATTTTTTTTATAGTAGTTCCATTCAGAAAAATATTTTCTTAAAAAATAGGAAGCACTGTGAGATTCGTTTGTAAAAAAATGTTCATCAACATCCCAATATACTTTTGTATTATTATCTTCAAGTAATTCTTGAATGATTGTTTGTTCCGCATCGTTCAAAGCATTAAACCCTATAAAGACATAGGATGTATCTTTTTTTAAATTTTTATAATGCCCTATGTTTTCGACAGCTTCTCGATAAACAATTCCTTGATATCCAACATTGTTTTTTAAAAGAGTTTTTTTTAACGTTTCATAAAAATTAGACAAACTATTCCAAAACTTTAAATAATTTTCAATTAATTCTGTTTTTTCGTGTTCTACATACCAATAATTAATATGCTGAACACTACTTAGGTAATTAAAAAAAGGTTTTGTTGGGATTAGATAACGATCAATTTCATTAAAATCGTTTAATAATGTATTTGCCCAAGTTGCATATACATCAAAGCTATCTTTATCTTGATTAGGAGCCGTTTTTAAATAAACTTTATAACTTTCAAAAAGTAATTCAGTACTGTCAATAATTTTTAAACTAGAAACCTCTTCTATAAATTCCTCTATACTTATAATTTTGGGAGCAAAATTTGTTTTTTGGTTATTGGTTTTTAAGTAGTTTAATAAAAATCCACAAGCTCTTTTACTTGGAAGTATAATAGTAAGCTTAGAAATATCATGGCAATCTTCTTTTATTTTTATAAGTGTTTCTTCTAGAAATGTAATCATTTTATAAAAATAAAAAACGTCCCGATATATCGGGACGTTTTTGATAAAATATTATATTTTATTATAATACTAGTTTTTGTTTAAACTAATCTCAACTCTACGGTTTTTAGCTCTACCTTCTCTAGTTTTGTTCGTATAAAGAGGATTAGATTTACCAAATCCTTTAGAAGTTAATCTTTCATCAGCTATACCCTTAGATTGTAAATAATTTTCCACAGATTTTGCTCTATCTTCAGACAACTTATTGTTTAGCTCAACACTACCATAACTATCACAATGCCCTTCAATTAAGAAATTAGCGGTAGGGTAATCATTCATAATATCTACGATATTATCTAATACTTCTGAAGATTCTTCTAATATAGTTGCTTTATCTACATTGAATAAGACCGTTTTAGCATTAGTGTTTAATGCTGTTTTTACTGATTCAGTTACTTCAGGACATCCATCGTTAGCAACAGTTCCTGAAAGGTCTGGACATTTATCATCTTTATCCCATACGCCATCACCATCACCATCTGCCCAAGGACATCCATTGTTAGCTATAGGACCAGGTACTAAAGGACATTCATCTAAATTATCTGGTAAACCATCTCCATCTGTATCAGGACATCCGTCAAATTCTGGTAAACCAGGAATTAAAGGACAAGCATCTAAAATATCTGGGATTCCGTCTCCATCAGTATCAGGACATCCGTTAAATTCTGGTAAACCAGGTGTGTAAGGACATTCATCATATCTATCTTCAATTCCGTCACCATCGGTATCAGGACATCCATTAAATTCTGGGATTCCAGGAATTAAGGGACATTCATCCTCATAATCGTAAATTCCGTCACCATCTGTATCTTTTCCGCCAAATTCAAATTTCATACCTGCAGTATGTTGAAAGTGTGTTGCACCGTAATTATCTTCAAATGCTTGCTTATAAGTTGATTGGAATGTTAATGCTAATCTTTTAGAAACCCATAAATCAACACCTGCTAATGCATTTGCTGTTCCGAAACCAATATTCTCTATCCAAGTATAACCACCACCTACTCCAAGGTAAGGGGCAAACCAACAGTCGTTTAATAATTCTCTAAAGCTATATTTAATTTCTCCATCTACACCAATATAAGCTAAATCATTTACTGAATAATCACCTACTTTTTGAATTTTGTTAACGGTACCAACAGCAACAAATGTAAATCCGCTACCAACATATCTTCCTACTTTAATTGCAGAAATTGTAGGAATCATATTCCAATGATCTCCAACATTAAGGTATTTTTCAAAAAGACCTCCTTTAGTAGTATAATCAGTTCCATTAAGAGTCTCCACTGTACTATATTTTCCAAAGTCACTTTGTGCAATTGGGAAAAAATCTACTGCGTTTACACCAACTTCGATAGACCAAGGATTGTTTTGATCTTGTGCATTAGTTACGCTCACTCCTACTATAAAGAGTATAGCTACTAATAAAATGTTTAGATGTTTCATATTTGATTGTTTAGTTTTTAAATGTTATTAATCGCAAAAGTAAGTTGTAAAAATTTATTAACAAAAATAATTCTATTAAATTTTCAAGAAAGTGTCTATTTTAATGGTTATAATGAATAGTTTCTCATTAAATTACTTTTAACTTTTGACCAATTTTAACAAATGCAGTGATGGCTTTTTCTAAATGTTCAGTTGTATGGGCTGCAGACAATTGCACTCTAATTCTTGCCTTGTCTCTTGGTACTACAGGAAAAAAGAATCCAATTACATAAATTCCTTCTTCTAATAGTAGGTTGGCCATCGTTTGTGAAAGCTTTGCATCATAAAGCATTACAGGAACAATTGCAGAATCTCCGTCAACAATATCAAAGCCTGCTTTTTTCATGCCTTTTTTAAAGTAATTAGTATTTTCTTCAAGTTTATCTCTTAATGTGGTGTCATTTGATAGCATTTGAAATACCTTAATAGATGCACCTACTATAGCAGGAGCTAAAGAATTTGAAAATAAATAAGGTCTTGATCGTTGTCTTAATATTTCAATTATTTCTTTTTTTCCAGTAGTATATCCCCCCATAGCACCGCCTAAAGCTTTACCTAAAGTACCCGTTATGATGTCAATTCTATTTAAAACGCCTTTTTTCTCAAGAGTTCCTCTACCTGTTTTTCCTATAAATCCTGCCGCATGACATTCATCAATCATTACTAATGCATCATATTTATCTGCTAGATTACAAATTTTATCTAATGACGCAACAATTCCATCCATAGAAAAAACACCATCTGTAACTATTATTTTAAATCGTGCGCCATTTTCATTAGCAGTTATTAATTGCTTTTCTAAATCTACCATATCACTATTCTGATAACGATATCTTGCTGCTTTACACAGTCTAACTCCGTCTATTATTGAAGCATGGTTTAAAGAATCTGATATGATAGCGTCTTCTGTTGTTAATAAAGGCTCAAAAACCCCTCCATTTGCATCAAAAGCAGCAGCATATAATATAGTATCTTCTGTTTGATAAAAATCTGCTATTTTTTGTTCTAATTCTTTATGAATATCTTGGGTACCACAAATAAAACGTACTGATGACATTCCAAATCCATGGGAATCCATAGCGTCTTTTGCTGCTTGAATAACTTCTGGATGGTCAGAAAGTCCTAAATAATTATTAGAACAGAAATTAATTACTTCTTCACCGGTAGAAATTTTAATAACAGCACTTTGTGGTGAAGTAATTATTCGTTCCGTTTTATAGAGACCCTTGTCTTTTATTTCTTGAATTTCTTTTGAAAGATGTTCTTTAATAGTTCCGTACATGATTTTTATTTAAGAGCACAAAATTAGACTTTTTTTAGTGTAATCCCTTCCGTTGAACAATAGATTATTATTTTTTCTGAAATAGAATACCCCATTTCTATTAAAGCCGAGCCATAACTATTTATCTGAGTTTCGTGCTTATTATGATAAGCTCCAGTTTTATAATCTATTATGCTAATAGAGCCCAATTTATTTATATTTAAACGATCTGGAATTAAAACATTGCCTTTTTTAGTTATTATTTTTCGTTCCACTTCTACCTTATCTGTAGTATTGAAAAAACAATTTAATTCTTTATGGTTTACGATTCCATTTAATATGTTTTTCAAATAATTTTTTTCTTCTGGAATTAAAGCAGGATGGGTTTTTATTTCTCCTAAAACAATTGGCAGGTCTTTTTCATAGATAATATTTTCCATAAACTCATGTACTAAAGTACCAGAATCTATTGCTTTTTCAGCATCAGCTCCCCATATAAAAGCATTTTTTGTGGCCATATTTAAATCGTGTTCTTCGGGAGGTGTTGCTATGTATAAAGGCGAATTTGTTATGTGTTTAGATGCCTTTTGTTTTGAACTATTCTTTTGTGGCTTTCCAAATTCATACACCATTTTCTCGTCATCCCAACTATTATTATGTTTTAAAAATTCTCCAAAAAACTGATTGTAAGTTTTTATTTCGTTATTAATAACTGTTGTTGGTTTATTTGCAAACACATATAATTGAGCTTCAGCTCTTGTTAAGGTTACATACAATAAATTGATATGATCCAGTTCTAATGTTTCTTTTTGTTTCTGATAAATAGTTGCTCCTTCCTCACCAAATTCATTAATTTTGTTGATCCCGCAATACAGTAAAGATTCCTCAAAATTAAAATCATTATCTTTTAAAAAATACCAATTCCTGGGTTCATTTTCTTTATAAATAGCAAGATCTGCATACGGAAATATTAGCACAGGAAACTCTAAGCCTTTTGCTCTGTGTATGGTCATTAATTGTACTCCATTAATTTCTTCGTTAATAGGAATACTCGCTTTTTCTTTTTGAGCCTCCCATTCTTCTAAAAATTTAAGCTTATTGGAGTTTGGTTGTAAGCTAAAATCAAAAACCATATCCATTAAACCAAACAAATAGCCATCTGCATTTTTAGATAATTTAAATTTTCTGATCACATATTCAAAACTTTCATAAAGAGGCTTTAATTGCATCTCTTCAAAATTAAAATCCAATTCCGATTTTAAATAATTTAAAAATTCTTCTTTATTTTTTAATGATTTGAAATAAGTATGCTTTTCGTCAGAAATCGATAAATGATCGTATAAAAATTCTAAAAAATTAATTTTTATTTCTTCATTATTTAAATACAGGCTTAACGTTAAGCAATTAATTAAAAAACGCACAATAGGTGAATGTTGTAATAATAATGTTTCTGAAGACACTATGGTTATTCCTTTTTCTTGAAGAAAACTTCCCATCACTATGCCATCTGCTTTTTTCCGAGTAAGAATACAAATATCCTTTTCTTGAAAATCATTTTCTAATAAATTTAGGATGGTTTCATATACTTTATCCGAATAAAATTCATTCGATTCTTCCTTGTTTTTAAAATCTAAAAATTCAAGTTTTACATAACCGCCTTCATGATTAGTGCTTTTTTGTTGATTCCCTTTTTTATAGATGTCCTGATGTAAGCTACTTTCAAAATGATTTGATATAAATGTAAAAAAGTCATTATTAAAATCTACTATTTCTTTGCGAGATCTATAATTTGTTGGTAAGTTGTATAATTCTTTCTGTATTGGAAAAGGGTTTTTAGTTGTAGTAAGTCCAATAAATTGTTCTGGCAATCCGCCTCGCCATCTATATATTGATTGTTTAGCGTCTCCTACCAACATAAGACTTCCTTGTTGCTCATCTGGAAACTGTTGTGCAATGGTATTGTTTATTAAAGGAACCAGGTTTTGCCATTGTAATAAGGAAGTGTCTTGAAACTCGTCCATAAAAAAATGTCGATACCGTTCTCCCAATCGTTCATAGATAAAAGGAGTTGGCTGATTTTTTATTTCAGAATTTATAAGCTTGTTAAAATCTGAGATTGGCACTATGTTTTGTTCTTCTTTGAGCACATCAATTTCTTGGTTTACAAGATTGATAACCGATAAGGGTGTAATACTTTTTTGTAATTCTTTATATAATTGTTGTTGAAACACCAACTTCTTAATTTCAACATATTGTTCCAATAAAAAAGGAATCAACGAATCTATTTTTGATGAAATATCTTTAGCTGTCGTTACCTTATACAATAAATTACCCCCTTCTTTTAAATTTTCAAGAAGCTTATTTCCATAAACATTATAATCGCCATTCATTAACTTCTCAAAATGATTGGGAAGGGTTTTTCTCATAAAATCCTCTGCTTGAAGTCCTTCATTTTGGATTTTTTGTAAAACGGTACTTGCTTTATTAGTTATTTTTTCAGAAAGGCTATTTTTTTTTGAAACTAACTGCTTTTTAAACTCAAGGAAATCTAATAAGCTTTTCTTTTTCAACCTTTCTAAATGATCCGCATCGTTTTCATTAAATATTAATTTTGCAGCTTTTGTAATGTCTTTCGAAACATCCCAAGATTTATCTTCATCAATTTTCTCTAAAGAATAATCAATTATTGCATTCGTTATTGTTTTATTTTCTCCGGCTTTGGAAATTAATAAATCTACAGCTTCCATCAATAACTTATCAATATCCAAGCTTACATCAAAATTTCCTGAAAGTTTTAAATCTCTTGCAAAGGTTCTAATTAATCGATGGTTAAAGCTATCAATGGTTTCCACACTAAAACTTGAGTAGTTATGCAATAAATGAGTTAGTATTTTTTTAGATTTTAATTGAATATTTTCTAAAGTCAATCCTGTTTCTTCAACAATATAATTAACCATAGCTGTTGGATTATTAATTATCGTTTTTTCAGAAAAAGAAATAAGGTTTAAAACGATTCGTTCCTTCATTTCTTTAACTGCCTTGTTGGTAAAGGTAATAGCCAATATGTTTTTATAATAACCTTCTTGGTTTGATTGTAGAATGATTTTTAAATATTCTTTAACCAATGTAAAGGTTTTACCGCTTCCTGCAGCAGCATCGTAAATAACAAATGGAGTTCTAGTATTCAATAAAAAAGCTTTTCGTAAAGATAATTAATTTGCTGATTTCAACACACATATTAGAATAATCTATGATGCTATAAGAATGAAGTAATTACGTTTGATGTATTAACCTTATTATTATGTATTTTTGAAAAAAGAACTATTTTAATTAAAAAAATAATTATGCCATTTACATTACCACAATTACCTTACGGATTTAATGCATTAGAGCCAAATATTGATGCAAGAACGATGGAAATACACTATGAAAAACACCATCAAGGATATACCAACAACCTTAATGGAGCTATTGAAGGAACTAATTTAGAAGGAAAATCAATCGAAGCTATTTTAGAAAACTTAGACATGAATAATACTGCTGTTAGAAATAATGGTGGTGGATTTTATAATCATAGTTTGTTTTGGAAAGTAATGTCACCAAACGGAGGTGGCGAACCAACTGGAGAAATTGCGAATACAATCAATGATTCCTTTGGTAGTTTTGAAGCATTTAAAGATTCATTTTCCGCTGCCGCTAAAACACGTTTTGGATCAGGTTGGGCATGGCTATGCGTACATAAAGGAGGTCAACTAGAAGTTTGTTCTACTCCAAATCAAGATAACCCATTAATGCCAGGTGTTGGTTGTACTGGAACTCCAATTTTAGGGCTTGATGTTTGGGAACATGCTTATTATTTAAATTATCAAAACAAAAGACCTGATTATGTCAATGCTTTTTTTAATGTAATTAATTGGGAGGAAGTTTCTACTAGATATGCAGCAAACAAATAAAACTTAATATTAAAAAACCTCGCTGTGAGCGAGGTTTTTTAATATTTTATTGTAAAAGTTACAATGTTTTATTATCTTTTATCAAAGGTTATTGCGTAAAAAAGGGAAGTGTTCGTTTCAAAATAAGAAATACGGCTCATAAATTCGCCAGCCCTTTTTTAAATTTTTCGCATAAAAAAAGGCAAACAGTGTTCACCTTTTTTTGCTCCAAATCTACCATGAACTTAACCTACTTATGCTATAGTATATCCAAATATTTTTTTTTCAATAAACAATCACAAGTTTTTTCCTGCTTTTAGATGAAGTGCTCTTTAAGTTCAACTAACGTATAGTCTTGTAATTTATCATTATACGTAATAATAAATGGTAATAAAATGACAAATACTTCCGCCTAAAACAAAAACATGAAAAATTGCATGATTGTATTTAATCCTTTGAATACTATACAATACCGCTCCAATAGTATAAGAAATACCTCCGGCAAGAAGCCAATAAAACCCTTCAATTGAAATATTATTTATGATTGGCTTTATTACTATCATAATAATCCAGCCCATTAAAACATAAGCTATTGTAGACGCTTTCTCAAAGCTCCCAGTGTAAAAAAGTTTTAATACAATTCCAATGATTGCAATAGTCCAAACAATTCCAAAAATTATCCAGCCTAATGAGCCTTTTAAAGTCATTAATGCAAAAGGGGTGTAGCTTCCTGCAATTAAAAGATAAATAGAAGCATGATCAACTATATTTAATTCTCTTCTTCTTTTTGGATTTTTTGAATTATGAAATAATGTAGAAGCTGTATAAAGTATTACTAAACTTATACCAAAAATACTGAAGCTAATTAATCGCAACAAGCTCCCTTCATTAATTGCTTTTACTATTAAAAGAATAAGTCCTATTACACTTAACAGAAGTCCTAAAGCATGGGTGTAAACATTCCATTTTTCTTCTAAAGGAGCATAATTATTTATTGACTCTTTGCTTTTCATTTAAAGAGTGATTTTTGACATTATTAATAAGCTCTTTCCGGGTTTCCTTCTATAAAATTAATATAAGCTTTATTTACTACCCTATAACCACCTGGAGTTGGGTAATTACCAGTAAAATACCAATCTCCAAGATTATCAGGACAGGCTTTATGCAGGTCATCTACAGATTGAAAAATTACTTTTACATCGGCTGTAATACTTTTTTCACTTATTATTTCAGCTATTTTATCTGAAATTTCTTCATCTGTAAAAGGGGCATACAATTCTTTAACATGATTGATTTGTTCAGAGTCTGGCGCACCCTCTTGATCTTTACATTTTTTATAAATAGCATCTACAATACTTTCTGTACCGCGATCTTTATGCAATGCTAGTGCTCCTTGAAAAGCGATTAAAGCTTCCAATCGTGCCATGTCAATACCGTAGCAATCTGGATATCTTATTTGTGGTGCCGAAGAAACGATCACAATTTTCTTGGGCTTTAAACGATCTAACATTTTAAGGATGCTCTTTTTTAGAGTAGTTCCTCTAACAATACTATCATCAATAATAACCAAATTATCTTCTTTTCTTACAACTCCATAAGTAACATCATAAACGTGTGCAACTAAATCATCCCTACTGCTATCTTCGGTAATGAAAGTTCTTAGTTTTGCATCTTTAATTGCAATTTTTTCAGTTCTAATTTTATGCGACAATATTTCTTGAAGCCTTTCATTTGTTAACCCTTCTTTTTCTTTAAGAATTGCATCGTTTTTTTGTTTGTTTAATTCATCTTGAGCTGCTTCTAACATACCATAAAAAGATGTTTCTGCAGTATTTGGAATAAATGAAAAAACGGTGTTTTCTGTGTCGTGCTTTATTGCTTTTAACACCTTAGGCATTAAAAGTTTTCCTAAATTTTTTCTTTCCTGATAAATTTCCGCATCACTTCCTCTTGAAAAATAAATACGTTCAAATGAACATGATTTTTTCTCTAATGGCTCTAATATTTTCGAAATAGACATATATCCATCTTTTCTTAAAAGAAGTGCATGACCAGGATCTAACTCATTAATCTCTTCAAAAGGAACATTAAAAACGGTCTGGATTGCTGGTCTTTCTGAAGCAACTACCACAACTTCGTCATCTTTATAATAAAAAGCTGGACGAATTCCAGCAGGATCTCTAAATACAAACGAATCTCCATGACCCAGTAATCCAGCCATTACATAACCTCCATCCCAATGTGTAGCAGATTTTTGCAAGATTTTTGCAAGATTTATATTTTCAACAATAAATTGAGAAGTTTCAATTTTTGTTAGTCCTTTTAATTTTGCTTTTTTATATAGTTTTCGAACGGCATCATCTAAAAAATGACCGATTTTTTCCATAATAGTAATGGTATCGGTTTTTTCCTTAGGATGCATCCCAAGATTAATTAAATCATTAAAAAGATCCGAAGTATTCGTCATATTAAAATTTCCCGCAATAATTAAATTGCGATGCATCCAGTTATTTTGTCTTAAAAAGGGATGTACATGCTCTACACTATTACCACCAAAAGTTCCATACCTAACATGACCTAACATCAGCTCTCCTAAATAGGGGATGTTTTTTTTCTGAGCAGAAACATCATTTTTATATGCTGGATACTCCGTTAATTCGTCATTGATCCGGTTATTAATTTTTGAAAAAATATCCTGTATAGGTTGTGCAGAATTAGAACGAACCCTACTTATATAGCGTTCGCCTGGATCTACATTTAATTTAATACTTGCAAAACCAGCACCATCTTGTCCACGATTGTGCTGTTTCTCCATCATTAAATACATTTTATTAATACCATAAAAAGCAGTCCCATACTTTTTTTTATAGAATTCTAAAGGCTTAAGAAGTCGAACTAGTGCAATTCCACATTCATGTTTTAAAGCATCACTCATAGTATAATTTCAATATATTAAAAAAAGCCTTGCATTACAGGATCTATTATTTTAGTCGTTTAAATCGAATTGTGTTAAGTTTTTAAACAGAACTATTCGCTCGTATAGTTCCTCTTTCTTAAGGTTAATCATTCGTTCAGTACCAAATTTTTCAACAGAAAAAGAAGCTAAAGCCGAACCATAAATAATTGCTTTCTTAAGATTTTTAAAACTATAATCTCCTGTTTTCGCTAGATATCCTGCAAATCCACCAGCAAAAGTGTCTCCTGCTCCTGTAGGATCAAAAACCTCTTTTAATGGTAAAGCTGGTGCATAAAATATTTCATCTTCAAAAAACAATAATGCCCCATGTTCTCCTTTTTTAATAACTACAAACTCGGGCCCCATTGTCATTATTTTTTTAGCTGCAACAACTAAAGAATATTCTCCAGTTAATTGTCTTGCTTCTTCATCGTTAATAGTAATCACATCTACTTTTGAAATTACCTTCATCAAATCATTTAATGCAGCATCCATCCAAAAATTCATAGTATCAAGAATCACTAAATCTGGCTTTTCGGTCATTTGCTCTATTACTCCCAATTGAACTAAAGGGTGTAAATTTCCTAACATCACTACTTTAGCATCTTTGTATGATTCAGGAACGACCGGCTTAAAATCTGCCAATACATTTAATTCTGTTATTAAAGTATCTCTAGTGTTCATGTCGTTATGGTACTTTCCGCTCCAGAAAAATGTCTTTCCGTCTTCTACTACTTCAAGGCAAGAAACATCTAAACCTCTAGCTTCTAACATATCGATATATTCCTTCGGGAAATCACCTCCAACAACCGAAACAATTGCGCCATCAACATCAAATTGAGCCGCAGCTAATCCAATAAATGTGGCAGCACCACCTAATATTTTATCTGTTTTTCCAAAAGGAGTTTCAATGGCATCAAAAGCTACCGTTCCAACAATAACAAGTTTACTCATAAATAGGGTTTATTTTAAGCTGTAAAGATAGGGTTTTGAGTTGTTATTAGAAAAAAATTAAAAACTTTGAAATTAGTTATTTTTATCAAAAGAACTATGTGTTATTTCCTTCCAAAATCGGCTGGTATTTCACCCCATGCTTTAGTTTCCCACTTTATTATAATTGTTTTATAAGTATTGGTTTCGAGCCAATTTTCTGCTCTTAGAATTAGATCAAATATTTTTTTGTTTTTTGAAATCTGCTTTAACTTAGTATTGCACTTTTTTCTCTTTACCCAAGCAATTGCAATTTTAGAATCGCTATAAATTTTTCGGTCGCTATTTTTTTGTTTTAAATAAGCCAAACCATGTACTAAAGCTAAAAATTCACCCACATTATTAGTCCCTTGTTCAAAAGGTCCTTGATGAAACAACTGCTTTTTGGTTTGTGTATCCACTCCGCGGTATTCCATTATTCCAGGATTACCACTTGAAGCTGCATCTACAGAGATGCTATATAAATTAGGCTCCCCTATTTTTATTAATTCATCTTTAGAAATGTTTTTCTTTTTGGTATTGATTCCGATATAGTCTTTGTATTTATTTCGAAATGCTTTTTTAGCTTCTTCAAAAGATAAAAATGATTTGTATTGAGCTCCGCTCACGTCTTTAATTGAAAGTTGACATTCTTCCCACGAGTCATATATTCCAGGAGGATTTCCTAACCAGACAACATAATATTTTTGTTTTTTTGTCATAGAAATGCCCATGAAGGCGGTTGTCTTTATTTATATTTATTCTTCTTTAAAATTTCTTCAATCACCTTCGGGAAAAATTCATACTCCAATTCATGTATTTTAGCAGCAACCGATGCTGCAGTATCATTTTCTGAAAGTTGAAATCTTTCTTGAAAAATAATAGCACCTTCATCATAATTTTCATTTACATAATGAATTGTTATACCCGTTTCTATTTCCTTATTTTTTATTACAGATTCATGAATATGCATTCCATACATTCCTTTTCCTCCATATTTAGGCAATAATGCTGGATGAATATTAATTACTTTGTTTGGAAACTCTTTTAAAATAAATTCAGGGAATTTTAATAAAAAGCCAGCAAGCACTATTAAGTCAGGTGATTCCTTTTTAAGTATGGTTGTTATTTTAGCAGAATCTATAAATTCACTTTTTGTAAAACTTTTTGAGAAAACAGACAATTTTTCTGCTCTATCCAAAACCTTTGCATCATTTTTATTTGAAAGTACTAACGTTACTTCAGCAAGATTCGTTTTTTGAAAATATTTAATAATATTCTCAGCGTTCGTACCGCTTCCAGAAGCAAATATTACTATATGTTTCATAAAAAGAACCTTTTAAAATAGGTTTTACACCTATAATTATTTTACAAAAATACGGGAAATGAAAGTTTACTCATCTAAAATGTTTAGTTTTAGATTCACATTTTAACATTTAAGTGTTGTAATCACGTAAAATATTTTATTTTTGCAAAATATAATTAAAATTTAAAAACAAGAATTATGTCAGACATTGCATCAAGAGTAAAAGCTATTATCGTAGACAAATTAGGCGTAGACGAGAATGAAGTTGTAACGGAAGCTAGCTTCACAAACGACTTAGGAGCAGATTCATTAGATACTGTAGAGCTTATTATGGAATTTGAAAAAGAATTTGATATTCAAATACCAGATGACCAAGCTGAAAATATTGCTACTGTTGGTCAAGCAATCACATATATCGAAGCAGCTAAATAAACTACTTCTTTTATGGAATTAAAGCGAGTTGTAGTTACAGGATTAGGTGCGCTAACACCAATTGGCAATAATGTATCTGATTATTGGGATGCATTGATTGCTGGTAAAAGTGGTTGCGCAAATATCACCTATTTTAATACTGAAAAGTTCAAGACTAAATTTGCTTGTGAACTTAAAAACTTCGATCCATTAAAACATTTTAATAGAAAAGAGGCTAGAAAACTAGACCGTTTTGCACAATATGCTTTGGTTTCTTCCGATGAGGCAATCGAAGATTCTAAACTAAATTTAGATGAAATAGATAAATTTAGAGTTGGTGTAATTTGGGGAGCTGGAATTGGTGGATTAGAAACTTTTCAAAATGAAATGACAAATTATTCAGAAGGGGATGGAACACCACGTTTCAACCCCTTTTTTATCCCAAAAATGATTGCCGATATTGCTCCTGCAAATATTTCTATTAAATATGGATTTATGGGTGCTAATTACACGACAGTATCTGCCTGTGCTTCCTCTGCCAATGCAATGATTGATGCCTTAAATTATATTCGTTTAGGCCATTGTGATGTAATAGTAACTGGAGGTAGTGAAGCAGCAGTCACCATTGCTGGGATGGGCGGATTTAATGCCATGCATGCATTATCTACTCGAAATGAAAATCCCAAAAAAGCTTCAAGACCTTTTGATGCTACTCGGGATGGATTTGTGCTAGGTGAGGGTGCTGGAACACTCATTCTTGAAGAGTATGAACATGCTAAAAAACGTGGTGCAAAAATTTATGCTGAAGTTATTGGTGGAGGAATGTCCAGTGATGCTTATCACATGACCGCTCCTCATCCAGAAGGAATTGGCGTAGAAAGAGTTATGTTAAATAGCCTTCGTGATGCGGGAATTAAACCTGAGGATGTAGATGCTATCAATACTCATGGAACCTCAACACCTTTAGGAGATGTTGCCGAATTAAAAGCGATTACTAAAGTATTTGGTAAGCATGCTAAAAACATTAATATTAACTCTACAAAATCAATGACTGGTCATTTATTAGGAGCTGCAGGTGCTATTGAAGCAATTGCTTCAATCCTATCTATTAATCATGGAATTATACCTCCTACTATTAATCATTCTACAGTTGATAAAAATATAGATTCTAGTTTAAATTTAACATTAAACAAATCACAAAAACGTGAAGTAAATATTGCCATGAGTAATACATTTGGTTTTGGTGGTCACAATGCTTGTGTTGTATTTAAAAAAATATGAGTTTAAAATAAAATATGGCTTCTATAAAAAATATATTTACACCCCGTGCCGATGAGGACGGGGCTTTTTTTTATAGTATAAAAAGGATTATAAGTTACAGACCAAAAAGTATACAGTTATTTGAGGAAGCTTTTACGCATCGTTCAAAAAATGAAACTAACACGGATGGTAATCAAAAAAATTACGAACGGATGGAGTTTTTAGGGGACGCACTCATAAGTTCAGTTATTGCGGCTCATTTATATAAAAAAGTTCCTAGTGGTAATGAAGGGTACCTTACAAAAATGCGGTCTAAAGTAGTAAGTCGTGAGCATTTAAATGAATTAGGGAAAGATTTAAACTTAATCCGTTTAGTAAGAACAGACATACCAACAAAACAGTTTGGAGAAAATCTTCACGGAAACATATTTGAAGCCTTAGTTGGAGCTATTTATTTAGACAAAGGATATTCCCAAGTTGAAAAATTTATTTATAAGAGAGTAATTAAACCTTATGTAGATATTCAAAAATTAGAAGGTAAAATAATAAGCTATAAGAGCTTATTTATTGAATGGTGCCAAAAAAACAAAATGGTTTTTAAATTCAATGTTTATGAAGACACCGGTAATGATCCTTTAAAGCATTTTGCTGTTAAACTCAAATTAGAAGAAGAAACCGTATCGAAGGCAAGAGCGACCTCTAAGAAAAAAGCAGAAGAAATTGCAGCAAAAAGGGCTTATTATAAACTAAAAAAGAGGATTGATAGGCAAATGCTTTTAAATTCCTAAGATATTTATTTAAACAATTAGTCATCATATAAATATTGGTCTTTCAACTATTTTCTCGAACTTTGAAAAATGTAACAAGAAAGTAAATGGCAAATCATAAGCTAATTTTAGAAGGCGATTTTCAAGAAGAGTTTTCACTCATAGCTATTCATTGTAGTGAAGAACCTTATAAAATGGCTTATATGTTAAACAAGCGCATGTCATTGCGTTTGTCTAGAACGAAATTAGATGTTGATTTTTCAAGCCAAGGATTGGATATTTCATTTCCTCTTTTTGAATACGAAGATGAATTATCT
>ERZ887851.320-NODE-320-length-48685-cov-19.688752_pt1 | contig 48685 bp, 43 predicted proteins | sample MGYA00521100_ERZ887851 | MGnify/ENA primary metagenome ERZ887851 (study PRJEB32303, sample SAMEA104408602) | aquatic metagenome | biome: Brackish water; feature: Pelagic; material: water | place: Baltic Sea | collected 2014-06-06T16:11:00 | depth 11,444 m ... | reverse complement strand
CAGGTGGGACCACCCTTAAAACCCCTCTTCTTGAGGGGTTTTTTGTTTTTATACGTTTGGTAATGAGGGCTAAGGTTTAGATAATTGTTATATTTAGGTATGAAAAAACTCTTTTTACTATTACTGTTTGTTCCAATTGTGTCTTTTGGGCAAACGACTCAACTAAAGGCTAATTTACCCTTTAGTGAAATATCAGAATACCCAACTGAGTTTTCACAAGCTAATATTGTTTCAAGAATGATTGAAGGTCTTGGCTACAGATATTATTGGGCTACTAAGTCGTTAACTGAAAAAGATTTAAATTATAAGCCTAGTGATGATACAAGATCAACATTACAAATACTTGAACATATATATAGCTTGACTGAGATGATTTCGTCATCTTTTAAAAAGAATGAATTTGAATTTACCCTTGTAAAAGGTAATTATAATGACCTGCGAGAAAAAACATTATTGAATTTGAAATATATTCAAGATGAGTTAAAGTTAAATCCTGACTTTTCACAATTACCCCTGAGATTTGAAATGGAAGGAACAAAAATGGAGTTTCCTTTTTGGAATCAAATAAATGGACCTATTTCTGATGCTTTATGGCATTGTGGACAAGTAGTGATGAACAGAAGAGCAAGTGGAAACCCTTTACAACCTGGAGTTAATGTTTTTATTGGCAAAACATCTTATTAAAACTATAAATCCCATTTAAAAAATGAAAAAACTAATCCCAATATTACTATTTATTCCACTTGTATTTTCTTGTTTATTTGATTCAAAAGAAATTGAAATTAAACCTCAAGTTATAGCTTATTATGCAGGTGATGAAAAGTCGATTGATGAATTTGACTTAAACGGAGTTGATCAAATAATATATAGTTTTTTACATCTCAAGGGAAATAAATTAGCTATTGACGATATAAAAGACAGTCTTGCCTTAGTGAATATTGTTAACCAAAAAAAGAATTATCCAAAATTAAAAGTATTAGTTTCACTAGGAGGTTGGGGAGGATGTGAAACCTGTTCAGATGTTTTTAGTTCAGAAAAAGCTCGAATTGAGTTTGCAATCTCTACAGCTGATATAATAGAGTCATTTAATGCAGATGGAATTGATCTTGATTGGGAGTATCCAGGAATTTCTGGATATCCAGGACATAGTTACATGCCTGAAGATCGTGAAAACTTTACAGACTTAATAGTTCAACTTAGAAAGTATATGAAAAAAAATGACATATTAAGTTTTGCTGCAGGCGCATCTAATAGATTTTTTGAAAATTCAATTGAATGGGATAAGGTAATGCCTTTGGTTGATAATGTTAATCTTATGACCTATGATTTTTATGGATCAGGCTCAACTAAAACTGGACACCACACAGCACTATCTTCGAACGAATTTCAAGATAGATCTGCGGAATCATCTATAGAAGCTTTAATGAATTTAGGGGTAAAGCCAAGTCAAATATTTATTGGAGGAGCCTTTTATATTAAAACATTTAAAAATGTTGCAAATATTAATAATGGTCTACATCAAAACGCTGAATGGAATAGAAGTTATAATCAAATAAACTTTGAAGATGTAAGGTCTAATTTTAATTTTTATTGGGACGATGTGGCAAATTCACCATATGCATACGACAGTATAAACAAAATTTTTGCAACTTTTGATGATCATAAATCAATAAAACTTAAATCCAAATATGCTTTGGATAAAAAATTAGGTGGAATTATGTTTTGGCAATTGATGAATGATAAGAAACAAAATGGTTTGCTAAAGACTATGGTCAATACAATTAAACCTTAGGTATAAGTCTAAGCATCTGTTTGCACATTCGGCAATTAATCGAATACGTATACGAGTTTTGTTTTTATACTAAATAATATTAGTGGATAATTTTCCTGTACTATCAGAAAAGCTTTCTTTTTCAATATCAAGCTTATTAAGCATGCTAAGTAGTAAGTTCGACATCCTTTCATCTTTCTCCTCAAAAACAGTATAGCTGCCGTGTTTAACCCCAAGATCGGAGCCTCCTGCAAGAATTAAAGGATAATTTCTAGCATTGTGGGTTGTACTACAAGCACTGCCATAAAGTATTAAAGTATTATCAAGTAAAGAACCATTAACATCTGTTGTATTTTTCATTTTGTCTAAAAAATATGAAAACTGTTTGGAATACCACCTGTCTAATCTTCCCCATTCTTCCCAATGTCCAGTGGCTACATCATGTGAAATTGTATGATGTCCTTGTAATCCAAGAGCAATTTTTGAAAAATTATCTCCAAACCCCATTCCATCTTCTCTAGCCATCATATAATTTATAACTCTCGTACAATCTGTTTGAAAACCAAGAACAATTAAATCCATCATTGATCTAACATAGTCTTGTGGTGCAGATGTCGGGTCAACATCTAAATTAATTAAGCTAGCGTCAAATTCTTTCATTGGCACATCTAGCCATTTTTCGTTTCTGACAAGCTGCATTTCAACTTGATTTAATGAGGTCATATATTCATCTAGCTTTGATTGGTCGTAAGAGCCGAGTTTATTTTTTAAAATTTTACTGTCCTCTAGTACCAAGTCAACAATCTTTTTTCCTTGATTAATGCTTCTTTGCCTTTCGTTGGTAGAAGTTCCACCTATTGGTGAAAAGTATCTTTCAAAAATATCTCTTAATCTGTGTTCAGAAGGTATTGGTTTACCTGATGAATTAAAAGACAGTGTTGAGGTTCTAGACTTATATCCAACACCTCCGTCAGTTGATAAAGAAAGATATGGGAATCTAGTATATTGACTTAGCTCAGCAGCTGCTACTTGATCTACAGAGATTCTGTTTTTGTACAACCCTCGTAAATCACCACCAGTTAAAAATGAATCACCAGCCATATGGCCCAAAACAGTACGACTGCTAGGGTGACTTAACCCCCCAATGATTGACATGTTATTTCTATGTCTTTCTAAATGTGAAAGTGATTTTGTGAGTTTGTAATTTTTTCCTTCACCTATTGGAAACCAACTCCAATCCTTGTAATACTCACTTTGCTTTGGGGGAAGACCAACACCGTTAGGAAAATAAAGAAAACAAAGTCTTTTTGCAGCTTCAGGTTCTGAAAGTTTTGTAAAATTAGTCATTGACATCGCTTCGAAATAAGGAAGCATACAAGTTACGCCTAAGCCTTTTAAAAAAGTTCTTCGGTCTAAATGCCAAGATTTTTTACTCATTTTTAAACAGTTTACTAAACCAATTTTTTTTCTTTTTATAAAACGATGGACTGTAGATAATTTCCTGAATTACAGTCTTAAAACTATAATTATCTCTTTTCACCCTTTCAACAATATACTTAATTTCTTTTTCATCAGCAAACCCAACATCTCTTCCGTTCGCATAAGAAAAAAGGTTTTTTACAATAGACTTTGTAAAGTCTTCAGTTTTAAATTTTAAAATATAGTCCTTCATATCTTGAATACCATCTACTTCATTTCCATCAGGCAATACTGATTTTGAATCAATAGGTTTGCCCTTCATTGTAAGCTGATATCGTCCAGTTGCATCATAGTTTTCAAATATTACTCCGTATGGATCTATTTTTTTGTGACAACCCATACATGAAACTTTATTTCTGTGTAGAAACAACTGTTCTTTTAAAGTTAGCTTTTCAAAGCCAGGAGTTTCTGAGTCCAGTTCTGGAACATTTGGAGGAGGTGGAGGGGGATGATCACCTAATATCTTCTCCTTTAACCACACTGCTCTTTTGATTGCGTGAGGTTGAGTTCCATCAGAGTGTCCCGTCAAAAAAGAACCCTGTGACAACAAGCCTCCTCTGTTTTGATTTTTATTTAACTTTACCGCTCTAAACTCGTTCCCCTCTACTCCATTTAACCCATAAAATTCAGCCAAATTTTGATTTAGCATAGCAAAATCAGAATCTATAAAGTTCATTATACTTAAATCGTTTATTAGTATATGCTTAACAAATTCGTAGGTTTCGCTAAACATATCTTCTTTTACAAATCTTGTATAATCTTCATATTCTTGAACATTTACATCCGTGTTTTTATGCCTGTCTAATCTTAGCCATTCATATGAAAACCCATTAATTAAATTTTCAATTTTAGAGTTTTTGATCATACGATCAATTTGACTGGGTAAGTTTCTATATAGCTTCCCCTTAGAAGCAAGTTCTATTAACTTATCATCAGGCGGAGAGTTCCATAAAAAATATGAAAGCTGAGAGGCTAAATAATATTCATCATCATATTCACCGGAATTTAGTTTCATAGGCTGATTTAAATAAATAAAATTTGGTGAGCAAAGGATAGCAATCAACACCTCTTTTACACCATCCTCAAAAGAATCAAAATCGCTTCTAATATTCTTCCAAAAAGTTATATAACGATCAAGTTCACTATCATTTAGTGTTCTTCTAAATGCTCTTTCCATGAACTTTTCTATGACTTCATTGGCATATGCTTCCTCATTATTTTGATTCTTAGATTTAAAAAATATTTCCGTGTAAGATTTTGGGGGCCACACTGGATAGTAAGGAGCTTCAAATTCTACAGATTTAATTAATAGAGGCGGTCCTTTTAAACTACTTTCTTTAACTAAATGATTATTCCATAGTCCAAAAGTTACAATATTAGCAAGCTCTCCACTTACATCATCACTGGCCATAGGAACAGGGAGGTTTTCTAACATTCCTGTAAATTCAAAAACCTGTGAGTCTTCCATTGAATTTTTTACCTCGATTGGCTTAGACAATGCTTTATAATCCATCCCATCATCTGTTCTTGATCCTGCAAATGCTAATATTGAAGGGTTTACTCTTTCATATTGAAAATTATTCTTTTGGGATTCCTTTTGTAATGTTTTTGGCAATGGATCGTCTTTAGTTACTGGAGTAAAAATCAACTTACTGAAGCCAACAAAAAATTTCCCTCCAATAAATCCTTTGTGTTTACCTTTTGTTAGATACGCTAAAGTTACTGGGGTTGTAATTTCTTCTAATTTTTCGTTTTGATTTATATTTAATCTTTTACTTATAACCCCTTCTTCTTTTCGACCCAAGAATCTAATGTGGTATGAGGGCATTACATCATTTGAAACGTAAGGATGAACTAAATCAATTTTATATATCCCATCAAAAGGAACATCATATGTAAATTCAATTTCAGAAAATGTTGCAAACTCTTTGGGAATTAGATTTTTATTATCAAATGTAAAGCTGTTCTTTATGTTTAAATCTTTTGCATTAACTGAAAAAGAATTCTCAAAGTCTAAAGCTGGTTCTTTTTCTCTCAAGTCAATAAGTCTTTCAATAGATAACGAATTATATCCTTTAGAGGCTTCAACTCTAAAAGCATACTTGCCCTCTCTAGGAAAATCTTCTTTAATTAATAGTTTTAAATTGGGAGAAGGTCCTTGCCAAGATTTTGGCGTGACTTCTTTTGCAGGCAGTGCAGAGTTTAAAATCATTCCCTCGTCAACAATATAATACCTATTACTTGCCGATCCTCTCATTCCTATACCTATTTTATTTTTTAATACTTTAATAGAATCGCCAATGCTGGAAGATTTCTTTACAGGCTTACCATTCATGTCAAGAATTTGTACATCAAAATCTTTATTGTTTATAGGAGCTGTCTGATAGCCTCCAAATTCTGCGCCTAAAACGTCATCTCCTTTGTTTTTCCCAAGAACAACTTTATATCTTCTAGATTTTGGTTTTTCTCCTTTTACCAGAGCCTTGTCCAACGCTTCACGAGCAAGCTTTTGGTAATAATCAATATGAAGTGATGAGGTTTGAAGAATATTACCGTTATTCGTGAATCCCATTTTCGACTTACCGTCATCAGGCAAAAGATCTCCAAAATTTATGTAAACTCCTAATAACTCATTTAATGAGTTAGTGTATTGTGATTTTGTTTGCCTTCTCATCACTAGTTTACTATCTGTTTCTTTAGCTTCAGCTGCTTTATCTAAATTTTCAGTTATCCAATCAACTAAAATTCTTCTGTCATCCTCTGAAAGCTGTAGCTCGTCGCTTGGGGGCATTTCTCCAAGATTAATCTCATTTAACATCATATTCCATTTTTCAGCATCAAAACCATTAACCATGTCCCAATCAATATTATCAAACCTCATGTCTCCTTTTTGTTTTTCTTGTCCATGACATTTGTAACAGTAATTTTCTATGATTGGTTTAATTTGATCTGTATAATATGTTGCGCCTGTAGAAAGTGAATCAATTTTTCTGTCTACAACAAGATAATTTCTTTCATCATCAATATTTAAAACCTTCTTCATGCTTATAGGCATGTACTTAGTTAAATAGTCTTTGCCATGTGTAAGCTGTCCTCCAAAATGCCCTGCAAAAAGAAGAAAAATCACATTTGCATATAAAAATACTCTGTAGGTTTTTTTTGATTTTGAATTAAAATAAAGTAGCCAAACACACACTAAAGCTGTTAGCCAACCTAGCCATTTATGAAGGTTTAACAGCTCATCATCATAATTTCCGCTTGATGCTAAAACAAACCCCAAAATAGCTGATGGAATTACCGTTATAACTGAAAACCATAATAATATTGAACATGCTGAATCCAAATTAAGTTGTGGTCGATATGAATTAATAATTTCCATCACAAATAAAGCGGCCAAGCCTCCAATAGGAAGGTGCAAAATAATTGGATGAAATCTTCCAATAAAAAAAACAAAAGTATTGTTCACTGTTCCATCAAGAGGAATTAACAATAGGCCAAATAACACTAAAGACAATATCGCCGGGACTTTAATTTGTTTTTTCATTTGCTGAACTAAATTGTAATTCTTATCAGTTTATGTAATATAAGAATTTTTGAAAGAATTTTAAACACTCAATTATTATGTAAATTATGTTACAAAACAAAAAAACAGTAAAGAGGCTTTTGCATTTTAAGGAATACTTTTTTCATATCTTTATAAAATGAAAAAAATTGTCTTATTAATCTTTTTTATTCCATTATTATCTCTAGCACAAAGCGGAGATTTAAAATATTATGGTGAAAAAATTAGTTCCCAAAACACTGTAACCCTGAAAGGATTGATTAACAACGCAAAAGACAAATCTCTTGCCAAGGTTAATGGAACTATTTTATCTTCTTGTCCAAAAAAAGGATGTTGGATGCAGGTTCAAGTTGAAACTGATACTATTCAAGTAACCTTCAAAGATTATGGGTTTTTTGTTCCTAAAACAGGACTTGAAAACAAAAAAACCGTATTGGAGGGGTTTGTAAAACAAGACACTATTAGCATTAAAATGCTTAGGCATTATGCTGAAGATGCTGGAAAATCCAAGTCTGAAATTGAACAAATAATAAAGCCTGAATTTAAACTCTCATTTATTGCTAACGGAGTTATAATTAATTAACATTTATCAAAATTTAATGAAGAAATTCTTTTCTTTTCTTTTCTTTTTAGCAATTATTTCTTGTTCAAAAGATCCAATTTTATACACTCTTACCACCTCTACTAATCCAACAGAGGGAGGTGCTCTTTTGCCAAGCTCAGCGCAGTTTGAAGAGGGAGAAACCGTTGTTTTGAACGCAACCCCAACTGAAGAATACGTTTTCTTTAGTTGGGCGGGGGTGTCTGGAGAAAACAGTACCACAAGCATAGTAATGAACTCTGATAAGTCTGTAGTTGCTCTATTTGTGAAAAAACAGTACTCTTTAGAAATTTCCGTTGAGGGCGATGGAGAAGTAACAGAAAAAATAATTAAAGCAGGATCTTCTACAGATTATAACAGCGGAACAATTGTTGAGCTTTCGGCCAATCCTGTAAGTGAGTGGGTTTTCGTCGAATGGAAAGGAGATCTGTCTGGCTCTGAAAATCCAACTCAAATTACAATCAATAAGCCTAAAAAAATAATTGCTGTTTTTCAAAAAAAACAATACCCTCTCAATATTGAAATTGAAGGAGAAGGTTCTGTTGAAGAAAAAGTCATTAAACCAGGTGTGCCCAATAGCTATAATAGCGGTACAGTTGTTTCCGTTAAAGCAATTCCTCAAAACGGCTGGTCTTTTTTAAAATGGTCTGGAGATGTTAGCTCTTTAGAAAACCCCATTGAAATTACGGTAAACATGTCTAAAAATATAAGAGCTGAGTTTTTTAACCCGCTAGATTTTACAGGCTTACCAATACTTTATGTTGATACTCAAGGAAGCGAAATCAATTCCAAAGATGATTATGTTGAAGGCAGTGTTTCGATTATTGGATCAAATGATTTTCCTGATCTTTCTTCAACTGAAATGAAAATTAAAGGTAGAGGTAACTCTACATGGTGGCAAGGAGGAATAGGTCGTCCCGATAACATGAAGAGGCCTTATCAAATAAAATTTGGAGACAAAACAAAAGTTCTAAATATGCCTAAAGACAAAAAGTGGGTTCTATTAGCTGAAATTTCAGATATTTCTTTGATTCGTAATAAAATAGTTCGTGAAATAGCTAACATGGGTAGCTTTGATTATGTTCCTCAATCCGAATACACAGAATTATTTATTAACAATAAACATGCGGGGACTTATTTAATTGGTCAAAAAGTAGAAGAATCTAAAAACAGAGTAAATATTGGAGATGACGGCTATTTGGTTGAAATTGATACAGATGCTCACGGCAGAATTGAAGAAGATGATGTTTATTTTCGTTCTAACGTTTGGTCATCTCACTATAAAGATGGAGTTTTCAACATAAAGGAGCCTAGTCTGGATTTTGATTCTGAAAAATTTAATTTAATTAAAGGTCATATTAATTCTTTTGAAGACGCTTTGTTTGGAGACAACTTTAAAGACCCTGATATAGGCTATCGTTCATTTATAGATTTACCAAGCTTCATAGATTGGTTTTTAGTAAATGAAATCTCAAAAAACCAAGATGCTGCATCTTTTTCGAGCATCTATTTTAACTATATCCCAGGTGAAAAAATTAAAATGGGTCCAATTTGGGATTTCGATCTTGCTTTTGGAAACGTGAATTATTCTAATGCTGAAAATCCTGAAGGATTTTGGATCAAAGATAATCTATGGTATAAGAAAATGTTTGAAGACCCTTATTTTAAACAAATGGTTCAAGAACGTTTTGACTATTATAACAACAATCTAAGTTTAATATTATCAAAAATCAGCGGATTTGAAACTTATCTTTCAAAATCTCAAAAGAAAAATTTTGAACTTTACCCTAGTCTATTAGATCCTAATTCGGAAGTTTGGCCTGTTCCGGCTAGATTCGATAATCATCATGGTTATGTTGAATATTTAAAAACTTGGTTAGATACCAGAATGGAATGGCTAAAAACTTGGCTTTAATGAAAGTTGTCTTTTTGACATAAAAATAATTTTTGGTATATTATTTGTTGATTATATTACAATGAATACAATTGATTATCATTATAAAAACGCCTCTGTAAAGCTTAAAAACGGATCTACTGTTAATGAGCTTTATCAACAACTTTACAGGCTAGAAAAAAAAGAAGATTATGATGCATGTGCTGGAATTTTAAAAGCTATAAAAGAATTTTCTAAATGAAAAAATTATTAATGTTTTTTATGTTTTTTTCTATTATTTCTTGTCAAGAGAACTTCTCTGAAATAAAAAACATTATCGAAATTGAAGGGGATTGGGAGTCAGAATATGAAAACATTTCTGTTGATACCGACAAAATGATAATAACAGTAAACGACACTGTTAACTTAGTTTTATCTTCAAGGCATTATGACAAGCCTTTAATTACCGTTTCCTCTGGTAGTGTGATGTTTTATGATGCAAGAGTTTCTATAAACAAATCTAAAAACTCAATAAAAATTAAAAGAATAAACGAATCTATTGAGATAACATATTTTAAAAAATGAAAAATCTAACTTTTATATTCTTTGTTATTGTTTGTTCTTTTTTAAATTCCCAGACAGTCAATGAAATCTCCGTTAAAAAACACCTTTACACTCTCGCCAACGATTCAATGCAGGGTAGAAAAGCTGGAGGACCCGGGATTGAAAAAGCTGCAAAATATATAGAACAGCAATTTTCTAAAATTGGACTAAAACCTTTTAATGGCTCTAGTTTTAGACAAACGTTTAAGCATATAAACAACCGCTCCGAAAAAAAAGAAGAATTAACTTTATTTAATGTCATTGGGTTGCTAGAGGGAACAACTCTGAAAGAAGAGTTCGTTGTTATTTCTGCTCACTATGATCATCTTGGCCGAAAAAATATTGGAGAAGGAGATTTAATTTTTAATGGAGCCAACGATAATGCATCAGGTGTAAGCGCAATGATCATGTTGGCAGACTATTTCAAAAAAGCCAAAATAAATAAAAGAAGCATTCTCTTTATTGCTTTTACCGCAGAAGAAATGGGACTTGTAGGCTCCAATCACTTTGGAAAAACTATTTCTGCAGAGACAATAATAGCTGGAGTTAATATTGAAATGATTGGTAAAGAGTCTCCATTTGGGCCTAAAACAGCTTGGCTTACTGGTTTCAATAGATCAGATTTTGGTAAAATTATTCAAAAAAATCTTTCTTCATCTGAATACAGACTTTATCCGGATCCATACAAAGATTTTAGACTTTTTTTTAGATCCGATAACGCTTCATTAGCTAGATTAGGAGTTCCTGCCCACACTTTTTCAACCAGTCCAATGGATAAAGATTTAGACTATCATCAATTAAGCGACGAAGTTGAAACATTAGACGTTACGATTATAACTGAGACAATTAAAGCGATTTCTGTGGGGATAAAATCTATTGTTAGTGGTGATGATACACCTTCCAGAGTAGTATTATAATCTTTTTTTCCATCAAAAAATCTTTGATTCTTGACCACAATATTTTATCTTGTAGGTTAACAAAATCTACTTTAGATGAAATCAAAAAAATCAAGAAGAAACTTTATTAAAAAAACATCTGCAATTGGTGCAGGATTTTTTATAGTTCCTAGAAATGTATTAGGAGGAGTTGGCTTCACTGCACCTAGTGATCAGTTAAATTTAGCTGCAATAGGCTCAGGAGGAAAGGGAATAAGTGATATTGCTAATGCATCTGTAAATGGAAGAGAGAGAGTTGCGGCGCTATGTGATGTTGATTTTTCTGGAAGCGCATCTAGAACAGTTAAAAGATTTCCTAAAGCTAAACTGTATGCAGATTTTAGAGAAATGCTTGATAAAGAAAAAGATATTGATGCTGTAACTATTTCAACACCAGATCATGTCCATGGCTCTGCAGCTGTGTATGCAATGGAAAGGGATAAACACGTGTACGTACAAAAACCAATAACTCACAATATTCGTGAGGCTAGAATACTTACTGAACTGGCTAGAAAACAAAAAGTTGTTACTCAAATGGGTAACCAAGGAGGTTCAAATCCATTATTAAAAATGGTACAAAACTGGGTGGACACAGGAAAAGTTGGTAAAATCTCTGAAGTTAAGGTTTGGACTAATAGACCCGTTTGGCCTCAAGGAGTAAAAATGCAAGCTCCAGACCCTAGCCTAAAGCCTGACTCATTAGATTGGAACTTATGGTTAGGACCCGCAAGCCAAAAACCTTATACTCCAAATTTACATCCTTTCAATTGGAGAGGGTGGTGGGAATATGGAACTGGTGCTTTAGGTGATGTTGGATGCCACTTAATTGATATTCCTTTTAGAACTTTAGGATTAAAGTATCCTAAAAGCGCTGAATGCAGTGTTGGAAGTGTTTTTACAAAAATGTGGAATCCTGATTATCACCCAGAGGGTTGTCCTCCATCTTCGTTAATTACTTTAAATTTTGATTCAACTGAAAAGAGTAAAAGTCCAATTCAGTTAACGTGGACAGATGGTGGAATTAGACCACCACATCCAGATATTATTCCTGCTGATAGCGATATCGGAGGGCCAGGCAGTCAAAACGGAGTGTTAATGATAGGAGACAAAGGGATTATTTCTACCAATATAAATGATAGTTCCCCATTAACTCCCAAACTTTATTTGTACGATGGTCAAACAGAATTTGGTCCTGAAAAAGAAGATATGCCTGAACCTGAATATGGACATCAAAGAAAATGGGTAGACGCTTGTAAGGCTGGATTCAACAGTGAAGAACACCTTGATTTAACATCCTCCTTTGATTACGCAGGGCCGATGACAGAAACGGTGCTAATGGGGAATCTTGCCATTAGAAGTTATATGCTTAGGAAAAAGGCTTCCAACGGAAGTTTTGATTATTATGCAAGAAAAAAATTACTTTGGGATGGCGAAAACATGAAGATCACAAATATTGAGGAAGCCAACCAGTTTGTAACTAGAAAATATAGAGAAGGCTGGAAAATATAAGGCTTAAAGTGGCACTGTTTTTGACATATAATTTAAAATGAAAACAAATGTTTTATACTTTATTTTTCTGATCAGCTTCGGCTCTTTAACTGCACAAAAAATCTATTCTACTAACCAGTCGTATAAAGCTGATTTTAAGGTTTTTGTTGTTGAGAATGAATATCAAGCTGATTTAAAAGTTTATAAGGTTTCTCGACCTTATGAAGCCAAGAAAAATGTTGGTTTATGGTATTTTACTAATATGTCATATGATTCTGATAAAAAAATTTATTTCTGTGAAAATGAATACGAAGCTGATATAAAAGTGTTTTTTGTTGATTATAAACATCAAGCCAAATGGAAAAATTCTGAAAAAAAATTCCTTTTATATTAATTCTTTTTAAAAGAATCTTTTAAAAATGAAACCATATCAAAATCAAAAATCATCTAAAAAAAAGCAAGTTGAAAAAATGTTTGATTCAATTTCTTTTGAATACGATAAGTTAAATAGATTGATTTCTGCTGGGAATGATGTAAAATGGAGAAAAAACATATATAAAATTGCTGAACCCCTCAGCCCTATTAATATTTTAGATATAGCCACTGGAACAGCAGACATAGCAATAGAACTTTCTCAAATTGAAGATTCAGAAATAATAGGCTTAGATATTTCTGAAAAAATGCTTGATGTCGGAAGGCAAAAAGTAACTGATAGAAATTTAGAAGACAAGGTTTCTTTAATCTCTGGAGATGCTGAAGATCTAAATTTTCCTGACAACTCTTTTGATCTAATTTCGATCGGATTTGGAGTAAGAAATTTTCAAAATCTTGATAAAGGCCTTTCTGAAAGCCACAGAGTTCTAAGAGATGGTGGAACTTTAATTATTCTTGAAACATCTGTTCCGCAAAACTTTATTATAAAATTCTTTTACTTACTATTTAGTAGAACTTTTATTCCTTTAGTGGGCTCTGTTTTTTCTAAAGATAAAAAGGCCTATAAATATTTACAGAAATCTGCTGAAGAATTTCCAAGCGGTGAAAAATTTATTCATATTTTAAAATCTTGCGGCTTTAAAAGTGTTGAAATCATGCCTTTAATGCTAGGTGCTTCATCAATTTATATTGCTAAAAAAAACTGATGAATAGCACTGCGGAAATGGTTTCCAATAACAACTTTTTTGAAACCATAAATACTCTTCTTTCAGAAAATAAAACCTTCTTTTGTTCTCGTTTGCCTAATTCTAAACGCTTAACGCTTAGTTCTGGTAATACTAAGAAAATTCCTCGTTCAAAAATAAAGGGAAACGGAATCTTTATAATGCCTTTTAATGAAAAAAATTTAGGTTATAAGATAAACCCTTCTTTTGTTTACGAAACTAAAATAGAACACAAATTAAATTCAAACAAAAACAGCTTGATAAGCTTAAAAGAATTTACAAAAAATGAGGATAAGGAAAGTTATAAGCTTTCAATTGAAAAACTTATAGAAGAAATTCGCTTAGGTAAATTATCAAAAATAGTTTTTTCAAAAAAAATAACTTTAGACTATTCTGATTCAAATCAGATTACAATTTTTAAAAACATCCTTGACCTTTATTCAGAAGCTTTCTGTTATTTATTCTATACTCCAAATGAGGGGTTTTGGATGGGAGCTAGCCCAGAGCTGTTATTCAAAACTGAGGAAGATTCTATTTCAACAATGGCTTTAGCAGGGACAAAATTCAATATTAATTCTGATTGGGGAGATAAAGAATATTCAGAGCAACAAATAGTTCAAGATGAAATACTAGAAAGTCTTAAACCTTTGTGTTCCTCTGTTGCAATTGGAAAAACACAAACAATTTCAGCCGGAAAAATCCAACACTTAAAAACGGATTTTAAAGGCACTACAAGAGCGTCAACCATACGGCTTGTAAATGCGCTTTTTCCGACTTCAGCAGTAGCTGGATATCCAAGAAAAGCTGCTTTAAAAATGCTTTCAAAACATGAGGAGCACGAAAGGTCACTATATTCTGGATTTCTAGGGACTTGCAAAGATGACGACTCCTCTTTGTTTGTTAATTTAAGATGTATAAACATTAAGAATGATAAAATATCATTTTATGTAGGATCTGGAATAACAAAAGATAGTGTTCCGGATAATGAATGGAACGAAATTTTAAAAAAATCTGAAACAATGTTAAGTGCTATTTTTTAATAACTATTGTTTACATTTTATAAATTTGTGATATAAATGATGTATCCTAAAATTAATTCCGCTCAAACAATTATACTCTATTGTGAAAAGTTTGAGTTTTTCAATATTGTGATTTCGCCTGGATCTAGAAACGCTCCTTTAGCTATTGGTTTTGCTTCAAATGACAAGTTTAACTGTTTTAGTATTGTGGACGAACGATCAGCCGGGTTTTTTGCTTTAGGAATCTCGCAACAAACACAAAAACCTACTGTTTTGGTTTGTACTTCTGGATCTGCTCTACTTAACTATTACCCCTCAATTGTTGAGGCTTATTACAGTGAAATCCCTTTAATAGTTGTTTCAGCTGACAGGCCTAATTACAAAATTGATATTGGTGACGGGCAAACGATTCAACAAAATAATGTTTTTGGAAATCATGTAATTGGTTTTGAAAATTTATTTCAGGACGTTAATCATAATACTGATTCAATCTTTGAAAGCAACCTTCAGGATATAATACCTGGTTCGTTAAAAAACCCTGAGATTTTAATGCTCCAGAAAAAAATTCAAAGCTCTAATGAAAAAATCATTTCAAACCTTTTTACAAAAACCTTGTGTTTTTCAAAGCCTATACACATTAACCTGCCTCTAGAAGAACCATTGTCTGATTTTGTAAATCAGCCTTCTTTTAAAATTCAAAATGAAATAAAACCTGCCTCAAGAAATGATGACCTTAGTGTTTTAACCAATCCTTTAGTTAAAGAGTATAAAAAAATAATGATTCTTGTTGGTTGCGCAAACAAAGGAATGTTAAGTGAAAGTATTATAAATGAACTATCGAATTGTGATAATATCGTAATTTTAAAAGAAACGACTTCAAATCTAAACAATCCTTCTTTTTTTGGAAAAATAGATCAGCTAATTGCGCCTATAGAGCTAAGTGAAAATAAATCTATCTTGTTTGACAAAATAAAACCTGATCTTCTTGTGACTATTGGAGGGGCGGTTGTGTCAAAAAAAATAAAATTAATGTTAAGGAGTCATAGACCAACGGCTCATATCCACTTAGGTCATAATGACGCAAAAGACACTTTTTATTTGGGAGTAAAACATTTTAACATTGATCCTAATTTGTTTTTTCAAATAAGTATTAATAAAATGCGTTCAGTTCATAATTATAAACAAAAATGGCTTAACATATCTTCTAAAAGAATATTAGCTCATAAAAAATATATTAGCAATTCTGCATTTAGTGATTTAAAAGTGTTTTCACTACTTGAATCTAGAATTCCTGAAAACTATACTATTCAAGTTTCTAACAGCTCTCCTATAAGATACATGCAGCTTTTCGATTATAAACACAGCTGTAGTTTTTATTGCAACAGAGGAACTAGCGGGATTGACGGCAGTACATCAACAGCAGTTGGAGCCTCAGTAAAATCAAGCTCCCCTGTTCTTTTAATAACCGGAGATCTAAGTTTTTTTTATGACTCCAATGGACTATGGAATAATTATTTGAAGTCCAACTTTAGAATAATAGTAATTAACAATAATGGAGGAGGAATTTTTAAAATTTTGCCTGGCTATAAAAACAACATTATTTCTTCAAAATTTATTGAAACAAAACACAATTTGTCAACAAAACACTTAGCTAAAATGTACGGTTTTGATTATTTAAAGGCAAGAAACGAAATTGGATTAAAATGGAGCCTTTACAATTTCTTTAGTAAGTCTTCTAAGCCTAAGATTTTGGAAATAAAAACAAACTCTGATTTAAGTTCAGAACTGTTAAAAAAATATTTTATTAATTTGAAATAAACATTAGATCTATAGATTGAGAAAGCATTATATTTAATAAATTTTTACTATGAAAGCAGTCTGGGAAAAGATTAAAAATTATTCAGATATTAAATTTGAATCATACAACGGTGTCGCTAAAATCACAATTAACAGACCTAAAGTGTACAATGCTTTTAGGCCTGAAACTAACATCCAAATGTTAGAAGCTATTGATGTTTGCAGGGAGAGAAATGACATAGATATTGTTGTTTTTACGGGTGAAGGAAATAAGGCTTTTTGTAGCGGAGGAGATCAAAATGTAAAAGGTTCAGGAGGGTATATCGGAGACGATGGGGTGCCTAGGCTTAATGTATTGGATTTACACAAGAAAATAAGAGAGATCCCTAAACCAGTAATTGCAATGGTTAATGGGTTTGCTATTGGAGGAGGGCATGTATTACACGTTGTTTGTGACCTTACAATAGCAAGTGAAAATGCTGTTTTTGGACAAACAGGTCCTAAAGTTGGTAGTTTCGACGGAGGATTTGGTTCTTCATATTTAGCTCGCCATGTTGGACAAAAGAAAGCTAGAGAAATCTGGTTTTTATGCAAACAATATTCTGCAAAAGAAGCTCATGACATGGGCATGGTAAACAAAGTAGTTCCGTTAAAAGATTTAGAAAGCACTGTCTTAGAGTGGTGTTCTATAATGCAACAAAGAAGCCCTCTTGCTTTGAGAATGATAAAAAGAAGTCTTAACGCAGAATTAGATGGTCAACACGGGCTAATGCAGTTGGCAGGAGACGCAACTCTTTTATATTATCTTACAGAAGAGGCTCAAGAGGGCAAAAACGCCTTTCTTGAAAAAAGAAGCCCTAACTTTAAAAAATATCCAAAATTCCCTTAATATTCAAATATTGTTTTTTAAAAATAATTCGTTACTAAAAGCTTGGATTTCTGCAGCGAGAATCAGAACGCTTCCGCTTTCTGTCTCGGGTATTTTAATAGGTTCGTCTTATGCTTATTTTTCTGACAAATTTGTGTTCTCGGTTTTTTTAATTTCAATATTGACGACTATATCTTATCAGTTGCTGTCAAATTTTGCAAACGATTACGGAGACGGCGTAAAAGGAACTGACGACAATAGGACAGGTCCTAAAAGAACAGTACAGTCCGGATTAATATCCCGTTTTTTGATGAAAAGAGTCATAATTATTCTATCAATAATATCTTCATTTTTAACATTAATGCTGATCATTCTAGCTTTTGGGTTAAAGTCTTTTTATGTTTTAATTTTTGCAGCACTAGGGGGGTTGGCAATCTTTTCAGCCATCAAGTATACTGTAGGAAAATTCGCATACGGATATTTTGGACTAGGAGATTTCTTTGTTTTTGTTTTTTTTGGACTAGTAAGTGTTTTAGGATCAAATTTTTTATTTGATTCTATTTTAGAACTCAAACTTTTATACCCCTCTATTGCATTAGGGTTATTAAGCGTGGGAGTTTTAAACTTAAATAATATGCGAGATTTGCAAAATGATGCTAAATGCGGAAAAAAAACACTTGCCGTTTTATTGGGAGCACAAAAAGCAAAGTTCTACCATGTCTTTATTATAGGTTCTGCCCTTGTTTTAATGTGCGTTTTTCAGTACGATCTGAATATTTCTTCTAAGTATCTTAACACATTGTTTATCTTAAATACTTTAGGTCTTTTTATTCATTTAATTCTGGTTTTCAAAGTCTCTGAACCTTTAGGGTTTGATAAATATCTTAAGGTTTTAGCTTTACATGCGTTTATTTTCTCTCTTTTGACTTCTTTTTTCTTTTTTAAAACTATAGTATAATGAAAGCTTTTTGTTTTAAACATCTTTTAAACTTTCATAATCCAAGTGGAACTTCAAGAGGGATTTTAAAACAAAAAGAAAGCTGGTTTATTGTTATTGTTCAAGGTGATAAATTTGGTATTGGTGAGTGCAGTTTGATAAAAGGATTAAGCCCTGATCCTGAGGAGAGTTATGAGCAGACGCTAAAGAAAGTATGTGAAAATATTTCGGATGGTTATGAAACTTTATCTTTAGAGCTTAATTACTTTCCTTCAATATTATTTGGACTAGAAACTGCATTTCGATCGTTTGAATCCTCTAATCCTATGGTTTTGTTTCCGTCTGATTTTACAAAAAATAAAGATTCTATCCCTATAAATGGATTGATATGGATGGGACAAAAGAGCTTTATGATCTCTCAAATTAAAGAAAAAATTGATGCCGGCTTTGATTGTATAAAAATTAAAATTGGCTCACTAAACTTTATAACAGAACTCGAACTTATTAAAAATATTCGAAAGGAATACTCTTCAAAAAACCTGGAAATCAGGGTAGATGCTAATTGTGCTTTTACTTTTTCCAAAGCACTAGAAAAGCTAAAAAAATTATCTGATTTTTCTATACATTCTATTGAACAACCTATTCAAACCAGACAGTGGGAAAAGATGGCTTTTTTGTGTGAAAAGTCACCTATTGCAATAGCTCTAGACGAAGAACTAATAAATACTGAAGAAGATGAAAAAGAAAAAATGCTCAAGACCATTAATCCGGCTTATATTATTTTAAAACCAAGTCTTGTTGGGGGATTGAAAAAATCTGAAGACTGGATTAATGTTGCTGCCAACAATAATGTAAAGTGGTGGGCCACTAGCGCTCTTGAGAGCAATATAGGCCTTAATGCAATTTCACAATGGGTTTACGGGAAATCTACAAACATGAAGCAAGGTCTTGGTACAGGAAAGCTTTTTTCTAATAATATTTTATCACCATATATTATTGAAGAAGGGCATTTAAAGTACTTCACAAATAACAAATGGGATTTTTCACTGTTTGATCAACAAAAAAAATTATTACTTTGATGGACCCCTCCTTATTCAATAGTGCATTCATGTTAAATGGCGTTTCCTTCTCAGTTGAAACCCTGCTGTTGTCCTCTAAAACAGACAATCCTGATTTTTTTCAGTTTTTAAAACAATGGACAAGTAAAAGCTCAACTATAGAGCTATATACTTCTGGATCGACTGGATTGCCAAAAAAAATACACATTTCTAAAAGCAAAATGGTTATATCTGCGAAAAGAACTGCAAGCTTTCTAAATTTACAACCTAAAGACAAAGCGCTTTGCTGTTTGCCTTTTAATTATATAGCAGGAAAAATGATGGTTGTTAGAGCTCTTGTTTTAGGTCTAGATCTTTATTTAACAAAGCCTTCTAAAAACCCTTTAAAAACAATCGACACTAATTTTGATTTTGTTGCTTTTACACCATATCAACTAGACCATTCTTTAAACCAACTAAACAAAATAAAAACCCTTATTGTGGGGGGTGGTCCAATAAGCGAAAAAACAAAAAGTTTTCTTTATAAAAATAAAACGAATGTCTACGAAACTTTTGGGATGACTGAAACGGTTTCCCATATTGCTTTAAAAAACATCAGTAAAGGAAACCAAGAATTTAAAGCATTAGAAGGTGTGCGTTTTGAAACGGAAAATAATTGTCTTAAAATTTTTTGTGATTCTATTTTGAAAAGCCCTATTACAACAAAAGATTTAGTAGAATTGGTTTCTGAAAAAAAATTTATTTGGATAGGAAGAGAAGACTTTGTTATTAACTCTGGTGCCATAAAAACTTATCCGGAAGAATTAGAGAGAAAGCTAAGTCAATTTTTTTCTATCCCTTTTATTATATTAGGGCTTCCTGATGAAAATCTGGGAGAAAAAATTACAATTATTTTTGAAGGAAAAACTCCTTGCAATTTTAAAGATTCGATTAAAGCCCTAAGCTCTTTTGAAAGACCTAAGCAAGTTGTTAATTTCGATGTCTTTCCAAGAAATAACAATAAAATATTAAGAAAAAACATTCTTAACAAAATATTAAAATCATATGGATCAAACTAGAAAAGAAGAGTTTTGGAATACATTAACACATTTTATAGGTATAGTATTAAGTCTTATTGGCCTGCCTTTATTAATCATGGCGAACAACAATTTATCGTCTTTAGGTCTTGTCAGCATTTTGTTTTTTGAATTTGGTTTGTTATTTGTTTACATCTCCTCAACACTTTATCATTATGTAGATAACATTAAACTCAAAAAAAAACTTAGGACATTAGATCATATAAGTATCTTTTATTTAATTGCAGGATCCTATGCTCCTGTTTGTTTAATTACATTATACAATCATTCTGGAATTGAAATTTTTTTAATTGTTTTAGCAATAATGTTAATCGGAACTTTTTTTAAGCTTTTTTATACCGGCAAATATGAAAAATTTTCTCTTTTTTTATATCTAGCAATGGGATGGTTAATAGCTTTTAAAATAAATACTCTTATTGATTTAATAAGTTTTAATGGTTTGGCTTTAATAATTGCTAGTGGTCTTCTCTATACGTTTGGAACTTACTTTTATTCATCAGAAAAAATAAAATATTCCCATGCAATTTGGCATTTATTTGTGCTTGGCGGGAGCATAACACATTATTTCTTTGTTTTGTTTTTTATTATATAAATCTTGTACCTTTAAGAATGGCTTTAAAAAATTCAAGAAGAACTTTTATTAAAACAAGTGTTTTGGCAACTATTGCCTCAACACCTTCATACTCTTTTTCAAGAGGTCTTTATGATGACAAAATCATTGGACATGGAGATTTTAAATTTAAATTAGATAAAAAATGGAGTTCGCAAGATGTTTCAAAGCACCCTGTTGATCATTGTCATGAAATGGTAATTGACAAAAACAATAAGCTTTACATGACAACTACTCATAACAAAAATAATATATTAGTTTACAGCCGCGATGGAAAAGTTCTAGATTCTCATAATCTAAATTTTCCTGGTGCTCACGGATTAACAATTTTTGATGAGGGAGGTGAGGAGTTTTTGTATGTTACAGATCCAGACAATAACAAGTTTTGTAAAACAACTTTAAAGGGTAAGAAAATATTTGAATTCAAGGCTCCTAGAGAAATATCGGAATATACTTCGTCGTCTCTATTTAAGCCCACTGAAATTACAGTGGCTTCAAACGGCGATTTTTATGTTGCTGACGGATATGGGTTAGACTTTATTATTCAATATGACTCTAAAGGCAATTACATTCGTCATTTTGGCGGTCGTGGTAATAACGATGATCAGTTTGACTGCTGCCATGGCATAACGGTTGATGCAAGAGACTCAAACAATCCTTTTTTACTAATAACCTCAAGGTCAAAAAATGAATTTAAAAGGTTTACTATGGATGGTAAATGGATTGAAACCATAAAGATGCCCGGATGTTATATTTGTAGGCCTGTGATAAAAGATGAGTATTTGGCTTTTGCAGTTATAGTTACAAAAGATTGGGGGAGCTATGACGGAATGTTAGCTGTTTTGGACAACAATCATAAGGTTGTCTCATTACCTGGTGGAAAACCTCCTGAGTATGTTGACAATTTACTTCAAAGACCTGTTCATGATAATATAAGTTTTAGAAATCCGCACGATGTTTGTATTGATAGTGATTGGAACATGTATGTCCCTCAGTGGAATTCGGGGAAAATTTTTCCAATTAAATTAACAAGAGTCTAAATTATGATCAAATATTTTTTATTATTATTTTCAATTACTATGTTTTCTCAAGGATACGAAACTCAAAAATATGAAGTTGTTAAACAGATAGAAAATATAGAAATCCGATTTTACCCACCTTCGTTAATGGCAAAGGTTAGCTCTGGTGGTGGATTTATGAAACTGTTTCAATATATCAGTGGAAAAAATGCTAAAAATGAAAAAATGGCCATGACCACTCCCGTGCATATGACAAACGAAAACAATAAATCAACCATGGAATTTGTCTTGCCTTCCAAATATTCACTAGACAATATTGCGACCCCAAATGACAAGAATATAAAAATTTATAATTCTAAACCGGGTTATTATGCAGCTATAACATATGGTGGCTATTCAAACTCCGAAAAAGTTAAAAAAAATCATTCTACTTTATTAAATAAACTTAAAGCCGAGGATTTTAAAACCCTAAATGATAAGCCTATTATTCTTTCATACAACAGCCCTTACAAGTTCTTTAGTAGAAGAAATGAGGTTTTAGTTGAGGTTGAGTTTTAGCTTTCAGAAGCTATAAAATCTACTTTTGGGTCCATGATTTCGTTAACTAGGTTTTTTAACTCTTCTTCAAAATTATCGATACTTAAGCTGTCAATTAAGTCTGATTGAGAATTTTTTATTTTTAATGTCATCAAACCTTTACTTAGGTTTCTAAATGAAATTATTCCTACTGAAATTTTTTCACATTTAGTGCTTCTGAAATACATCCAAGAATAACACATTAATTGCATTGCTTTTGTTCTTAACGGATCTTTACAAATTAGACTCATGTCTTTAATTGTCAAATTGCTTGAGCTAACAAGGCCTGTTTTATAATCAATTATTCGGGTTACTCCATTTCTTTCGTCAACTCTATCAATAATTCCAGTAATTAAAACCTCTGAATCTTGATTTAGTTTTAAAACGCCTTTAATTGATTTTTCAAGAGCTATTATTTTTATGCCATTTCCACTATTTAAATCTTCTATCTCGTTGTGAATAAAAGTTTTTAAAGCGCTTTTAATAACTTCAAAAATTATTAAATTTTTACCCGAACCAAAAAGCTCATTGTTTCTAACAAACGAATGCTTAAGAGCCTTGTCAATGTTCAAAAGAGAATGTTTAAGAGTTTTTTTTTCTAAATGTTTCCCAATAAAAGGCTTGTACAAGAATTCAATTGTTTCGTGAAAAATCAATCCTATAATTTTATGACTTGCAAACCCTTCGTCAACTTCTTCTGTTTTTAAATTTAAAAGTTTTTGAAAATAATAATCTTTTGGGTTTTTAATGTATGATTCTAAAGAAGAGGGAGAGAAGCCTTTTAAAGAAATTTCTTTTATTCTTTTTAAAGCAGCAGGTGTTTTTTTTAGAAGAACTGTAGCCTCTAAGTTATCAAAATTAGATTCAGATTTATAATGCTCAATTTTATGGTTTTTGTTTTTCTCAAGTTCGAGTTGATGTATAAATCTACTTTTTTCTGCTTTTCTCAAGCCTTCGTCTTGAGAGTTATAAATCAAAAAAATGTTTTTAGATCTTTGAATTAATCTATAAAAATGATAACTGTAAATTCTGTCCTTCTCATTATGAGTTTGTAAGTTATATTTGACCTTCAAATCATATGGAAGAAGTGATTCATAGCTTCTTCCTTTTGGCATTACTCCTTCATTAACTGAGGTAAGTATTACTGTTTCGAAGTCTAAAGCTCTGGATTCTAACATCCCCATAAAATTAATTTTTGAATCTTTTTTTGACTCATAGCTTACGCTGATTTCTTTAATAAATGAATTTATCAGTTGTTTTAACCTTACTGGATTCATTAATTTTTCACTATTCAATCGTTCAATTTCTCCTAACTCAATTAAAATTAAATTAAGTTCTTGAATCTCAAATTCATTAAGTCTTCCTTTGTTTGTCAAAAACTGTAATATATTGTTTAACTCTTTTAAAATCTCGTTACTATTTGACCACTTTTTAAAGACTACACTGTGATAAACTTTATCGCTCTTTGTGTTTGTTGAATATGAGTTATTTAATAAGTTCTGTTTGGTTATAAGATGGTATTTGTTTCCAAGAGCTTTTTGCAAAATAGTGCAATAAAGAATCTCATTTATTAATTTTGTTGAGGCAAAGTTTGTTTGCTCTATTTTTAAATCTAATAAATTAGAAACTAAATGTTTTATACCAGATTCTTTTACTGGAACAGAAAAGTCAACTTGATCTTCATTTAAGTTTTTAGGAAAATATTGTAAGGATGGACCTATTAAATTTTCATCTCCTAGCACTACGGCTGTCGTTCCTTCGAAAGTATTCTTAGTTTCTGAAAGTATTCTCCCAACTTCTTTAGCTTGACCTACGTCTCCTTGGGCTTCAATTATACTTATCGTTTTTTTAGAATTAAAATCTTCGTTTAACCATTTAAATTTGTTTTTTGAATAAAAACTCCACTCTTTCCTGTATTTTCTAATATGAAAAGAAGCGCTATGATTATGATTTATAAAACTTGAAGAATCTATATCCCAATATATATCTCCCGAGTTAATCTGAATCAATTCTTTTATGATAATTTCTTCAGACTTAGAAAGCGCATTAAGGCCAATAAAAAAAAATCTATTGTTTGAATTTGCTTTTTTATAATGTTCAAGGTTTGCAACCGCTTCGCTATAGCACATTCCTTTTGTCCCTAGGCCTTGATTGTTTAATTTTAATTTAAATTCATTATAAAAACCCGCAATATTTTTTAAAAAATCTTGTTTAATGTTTGTTCTTGAATTATTTTCTCCCCAATACTTTATTTTATTTAGTTCAATTAAATCGTTCATTATGTCTCCAACATTCAAAAGATTCTGTTCGATTTCTGAGGAATCTTTCAAAAAAGCATTAACTACAGTAATGTCATAATTTTCTTCTTTTAGACTGGTTTTTTTTCTTTGATTATAAAGTTGATATACCTCGTTCTCTAAATAGCTTTTCTTAATCTCTTTTAATCCTGATATTTTCTTGATTAGCGAATCAATAGAGCCAATGTTTGGGACAAAAACAGGCCCGGATATTGTTTGTGATAAGATTTTTTTAAACTCATAAGAGGATCTTTTATTAGGAAGCACAAAACAAGTTGATTTTAAGTCTGTTTTGTGAAAATCAATATCGTCTATTACTTTTTTTATAAAAGGCGTCATATGTTAAAAATAAAAAAAGCGCCTGATATTCAGGCGCTTTTTTATTTATTAATAAGAAATTAGAATTTATTTTGAAGGTGGTGGAATTACTTTAAATTCAACTCTTCTATTTTTAATTCTTCCATTTCTTGTGTTGTTTGAAACGTTTGGCTTGTCTTCTCCATAACCAACAGTCATTAATCTTGAAGAAGTCACTCCGTTTTCGACTAAATATTCTTTAACGGACATTGCTCTAAGTTCCGAAAGTTTTTGATTAAAAGCTTTTGGCCCAGATGTATCTGTGTGTCCTTCAATCATGAAAGGAGTCTTAGGATAGCTATTCATAATTCCTAAAACATCACCTAACATTCCTTTTACTTTTGATCCTAATCCTGCTTTATTCAACTCAAATGGAATCATTGCTCCAATAGCATTTAGTTTTTCCATTATTTCTTTTGTAGGAATAGGACAACCATTATTAGTTGTTAATCCTGCTGTATTTGGACATTTATCATCCTTGTCTAAAACACCATCTGAATCAGAGTCTGGCCATGGACATCCATTGTTTGCAGCTGGTCCCGCCACATCAGCACAATTATCTACATTGTCAGCTACACTATCTCCGTCAGAGTCAGGACAACCATTCATTTCTACAGAGCCTGCTTCATTTACACAAGCATCTTTAGTATCAGGAACTCCGTCACCATCTGAATCAGGACAACCATCAAATTGAACTAAACCGGCAACATCAGGACACGAGTCTTTACTGTTTTCGATTCCGTCACCATCATTGTCAGGACAACCGTTAAACGCTGGTAAACCTGCAGTGTTTGGACAATCGTCATATTGATCATAAACACCATCTCTATCAGAATCTTTGCCACCAAAATTAATAGCTACACCAACATTATGTTGAAAATGTGCTTTTAATGATTGCATGTCGTTGAACGCATGTTTATAAGTGGTATTGATTTTGATTGACATTTTTTCAGAAACAGGAATATTTACACCGTAACCTCCATTTAAAGTATGTGATCTTTCAGTTCCAAACCAAGTGTATCCAGTACCTCCTTCAAAAAAAGTGTTCATTTCAACACTTCCAACTTTAAGAGTTAATGGCAAGTTGTAATTTACAACCGCATCAAAACTAGCTAAAAAAGTAGGGCTAATTCTAGCTCTACTATCTCCCATACGAGTAATAGAATTTAAAGTTGCTCTAAATCCATATGAAACATTTTCTGTGCCATATCTTGATAAACTCACAGTGTTAATTGGAGTTGATGGAATGTTCCAATTTTCTTCAAAATTGAAATATTCACTGAATAATCCACCGGTGGCGTTATCAGATGAATTTGTTCCTACAGGGTGAAAGTCAATTGCATTGACTCCTAACCCGAATTGCCATTTATTGTTTTTGTCTTGAGCCAACATTGTGCTAACTGATAAAATCATAACAAAAACAGATAATACTTTAACTAATTTTTTCATTGAATAATTTTTTTAATAATTCTGTAGTACAAACTTAAGGAATTTATAGGATATAGGCGTTTATTTATTTTTTTTAGTTCTACTATAGATTTACCAAGTCAACAGAGTTGTCAACGTAAACTAAAATTGAAGTCTCAATTTTATATCCCATTTTTTCTAAAATTTTTTGATATTTTAAAATTTGTTGTTGATCTTTTTTGCTCTTTTCTCCTGTCTTATAATCAATCAAAACTACTCTGTTAGGGGTTAAAAAAACAAGTCTGTCAGGCTTAATTATTTTTTTTGATTTTGTGAAAATTTCTTGTTCACAATACACTGTGTTTTTTTTTGAAAAATACTGCTTTAAATCAGGGTGCTCTATGACATTTTTTGACAATCTTAATACTTGCTTTATTATGCTTTTATTAACTGAACTAGAGAGATTTAACTCGTTTTTTTCTTTAGAATAATCGCTTTCAAATTCAATTTTAGACATAAATTCATGAAAAATATTACCAAAAATAATTTTATCATTTAAGAACTTAACGCTTGGCTTAGGTTTAATGTGTTTGGTTTCAAAAGCTGTTAAAAAGGTTGTAGAATCTTCTTTTTTACCTTTTTCTTTTATTTCCGTTTTTCCCCAACTGTATCTATTCACGTCATCTCTCCACTTTTCTGAACTCTCTAAAAAAGATCTAATTATTTCGTTGTGCGAATTAATTGATTGTGATTTAGGGTATTCGGAAATTAAATAAAGTTCGGCAACCGCCCTTGTTAAGACAACATACAACAAGTTTAAATTGTCCAGCTCTTCTTTTAAGCTTATGCTGTCGTATTCAGTTTTGAAAGACTTAGAGTATTCTCTAAAATTTTCGTTAAAAGGGATTAAAATCTTTTTTGAAAAGTTTTGTTCAAAGACCGGTAGCCAATTTCTTTTTCCAAAATTTCTGTGGGTCACAGAATTAACAAACGGATAAATAACAACTGGAAATTCCAAGCCTTTTGCTTTATGAATTGTTAAAACCTTTGTCGCGCTTTTTGAGTTTCCAGATGGTATTTTTATTTTTAAATTGTTTTTATTCCAAAAATTTAAAAATTCTTTTTCATTGTTTTTTTCCTGAAAAACCTGTTCATATATAATTTCTCTAAAAAACAAAACATATGGGTCTGTGTTTTTTATATCCATCTTTAGCTCTTTTATAAAAAAATCTACAGACTCAAAAAAAGGCATTTCAAATGCTTTATAAATTGGGAGAATGTTTAAGTTTCCTAGAAAGCTTTCAATGTCATTATTTAAATTATTTTTATAAAAAAGAAACTGATCTTTTGGTTTGATAAAAGCAGCAAGATTGCCAATTATTATTGCCCTAGCTTCTTGGTTTTGGTTATTAACTTTTAATTTAATTAAATTTATTAACTGTTCTATTTTATCTGAATTATTGATCGAAAGAGAGTCTTGAGATAAAACAGGGATATTGTTTTCAATTAACCAAGAAGAAACTATAGAGGACTGTTTATTGTCTCTTACTAAAATTGCTATCTCAGAAAGGTCAAATCCTCTGGATGTACAATTTTCTATTAAAAATAGTGTCTCTTTTAATATGGCTTCTAATTGTTCGTCTCTTTTGTAGTCTTTGTTTATAAAGTTAACCGAAACATGTCCGCCTAAAAAATTATTTTGTTTCTGAACAGCTCCTTTAGAAAATATTTCTTTGTGGTCGTTTGATTTAAACAATTCAGAAGCGTGCTTAAACAATGTATTGTTAAAATTTATTATTTCGTTTTTGCTTCTGAAGTTTGTCGGAAGATTTGTTATGTTTTTCTGAACAATAAAAGGATTTTTTTCGTTTAAAAGGAGTGATGCGAATATTTTGGGGTCTGCCCCTCTCCATCTATATACCGACTGTTTTGGATCCCCTACCAAAAAAAGAGAGCCTTCATCTTCATTTTCGGGTTTAGATTCAAGGGCGTGAGAAATCAAGGGGATTAGGTTTTTCCATTGTAAATCAGAGGTGTCCTGAAACTCATCTATTAGATAATCATTAAATTTTACGCCAAGCTTTTCATAGATATAGGGTGTGGGTTGGTTTGCTATTTCTTTATGAATAAGCTTATTAAATTTTGATACAAAAAGCTCTTTATTTTCTTTTTGAATATCTTCTGAATTTGATTTTACTAATTTTAAAAGAATCGAAGGTGTTAAGGAATGCGCAAAAGAGTTGAGGACTTTTATTTTAACCAACACCCCCTTTAACTCTAAAAACAACACAAAAAGCTCCTTTACAAAACTGTTTAGTTTTTCTGGAGCTAATTTTAAACAGCTTTTAGTTATTATGGTGTTTTTTTCAAATAGGCTTGAAATGCTTTTAATCGAATTCCATGTAAAAGAGTTGTTTTTAATTGCTGATATAAGTTTTGGAAAGGAATCTCTTGAAAAATTAATTTCAGTTTTTTGATTTGAAATATTTTTTTCAATCTTTAATAATACACTCTTTTGTTTGCCGCTTAAGTCATTAAGGGTTTTTTCAATATTAAGTTTTAGTGTTATAAACTCCTTCAAAGAGCTTTTTTCTATTTGTTCAATCTCACTAATTTCATTTTCTTTTAAAATCGATTGCGCAAACTCTTTTAGATCAAACTCAACATCCCAAGATTTGCCTTCTGAAATTTTTCTTATGGAAAAATCCTTGAGTAAGCTACTAATTTCTTTGTTGTTTTCTATATCTTCAAAAACTCTAGAAACAGATTGGTCTAAAATATCTTCTGTATCTGTTACCACTCTAAAATCTGGATCTAAATTAAGTTCTTTTGAAAATGATCTAATAATATGATGATTAAAACTGTCTAGCGTTTCTATTTGAAAAAAAGAATAATTGTGTAGTAAAAGATTAAGTCTCTCTTTAGATAATCTGTTAATTTTATCACTTGGAAATTTCAATTCTTTTTTGACTTGAACAAACATCACTGATGGATTTCCTATAATTTTAGGGTTTGAAAAATCTTTTAAAGCGTTTAAGATTCTGCTTTTCATTTCCTCTGCTGCTCTATTTGTAAAGGTTAAAGCAAGTATTCTTTTGAAATAATTTTCGTCTTTAGATTTAAGAATTTTAACTAAAATTCTTTGTGTTAGAGCAAATGTTTTGCCTGATCCCGCAGAAGCGTTTATTATGTCAAATTTAGAAATCAAAAAAAAGTGTTAGTTACTTGTAAAAATACATGATTATTAATTAGTTTTATAGTTCATAATTTTAATTTAAATCTAAACGATATGTCATTCGAACTACCTACATTAAATTATAACTCAGATTCTCTTGAACCGCACATTGATACTAGAACAATGGAAATTCATCATGGAAAACATCATGCGGGATACACTAACAATCTAAATAATGCAATTAAGGGAACTGATTTAGAGAATAGCTCAATTGAAGATATTTTGACAGGGTTAGATTTAAGCAATAGTGCTGTTAGAAATAATGGTGGTGGATATTTTAACCATACCCTTTTTTGGAACATCATGAGTCCTAACGGAGGAGGTGAGCCTAGTGGAGAATTAGGAAGTGCAATTAAGTCTTCTTTTGGAAGTTTTGATGAATTTAAGGCACTGTTTTCTAAGGCTGCTGGAACTAGATTTGGATCTGGATGGGCTTGGCTTTGTGTTCATAAAGGAGGAAAGCTTGAGGTTTGCTCGACGGCAAATCAAGACAATCCTTTAATGAATGGTATTGGCTGTGGAGGATATCCTATATTAGGTTTAGATGTTTGGGAACACGCTTATTACTTAAACTATCAAAACAGACGTCCTGATTATGTTTCTGGGTTTTTCAATGTAATTAACTGGGAAGCGGTGTCAAAAAGTTTCAGCGAAAAAGCTTAATACGCTCGTTTTTTAGTGCCTTCAAAATAGTTAACAAAAGATTGATTAACGACCTTGTTCCCTCCGGGTGTTGGATAGTCTCCTGTAAAATACCAGTCTCCTAAGTTCTTTGGGCATGCTACATGAAGGCTTTCTACGGTCTGGAAAATCACCTTTACTTGTGTTTTTATTTCTTTTTCCTTTAAAATTTTTGAAATTTGATTGGAAATATCCTCGTCTGTATAGCCTGCGTATATTTTTAAAACTTTGTTTTTCATTTTTGTTGAAGGAAGCTTAAGCTCCTCTAAACAATCTTTGTAGGTTTCTTTAATAATATTTTCTTTTCCTTCTGATTTAAGTAGGGCTATTGCAGCTCTGAAAGCTATAAAGTCTTCCATTTTTGCCATATCTATGCCATAGCAATCTGGATATCTAATTTGAGGAGCGCTTGAAACTACTACTATTTTTTTAGGATTTAACCTGTCTAAAATTTTTAAAATACTTTTTTGAAGGGTAGTCCCCCTTACTATACTGTCATCAATTATAACTAGAGTGTCAGTTTCTTTTATAGAACCGTAAGTTATATCATAAACATGAGCAACCAACTCGTCTCTATTTGCGTCATCTGCGATAAAGGTCCTAAGTTTTGCGTCTTTAATTGCAACTTTCTCAATTCTTGGTTTTAGTGAAAAAAGTTTTTCAAGATTTTCTTTAGAGATTTCTTGTTTTTCTTCAAGTAACTTTACAATTGCTTGACTACTAATATATTTTTGTGCCTCATGAACCAGTCCAAAAAATGATGTTTCCGCAGTGTTTGGAATATAAGAAAAAACAGTGTTTTTTAAATCACTTTTTATAGCTTTTAATATTTTTGGAAAAAGCAATTGACCTAGTTTTTTTCTTTCTAAATATATTTCTTTATCACTTCCTCTTGAAAAATATATTCTCTCAAAAGAACAGGCTTTTCTTTCTCTTTTTTCCAGAATAGGAACAACTGAAGTTTTGCCAGATTTTTTTATAATTATACTGTGTCCTGCTTCAAGCTCTTTGATTTCATCAAAAGAAGTATTAAAAACGGTTTGAATTACAGGTCTTTCAGATGCTACCACTACAACTTCGTCGTCTTTATAATAATAAACTGGTCTAATAGCCGACGGATCTCTTAATACAAATGCGTCGCCGTGACCTAAAAGGCCTGCCATTGCGTATCCTCCATCCCAGTCTTTAGAGGCTTTTTTTAAAACTTTGCTTATTTTAAGACGTTTTTCAATTAATGGAGAAGCCTGCTGTTTGTTAAATCCTTCTTTTTTTAACCCTTTGTATATTTTATGAACCGCATCATCTAAAAAATGACCTATTTTTTCCATTACAGTAACTGAATCAACCTTGCTTTTAGGGTGCTGACCAAGTTTGACCAAGTTTTCAAACAACTCTTGATTGTTTGTCATGTTGAAGTTTCCTGCAACAATTAAATTTCTATGAGTCCAGTTGTTTTGTCTTAAAAAAGGGTGAACGCTTTCAATGTTGTTTTTCCCAAAAGTTCCATACCTAACATGTCCTAACAAAAGTTCTGCTTGAAAAGGAACGTTACCGTCTGCTTCTTTAGAACTTGCTATTCTTTCACTAACTCGGGAAAAAACTTCTTGAATAGGTTGTTTTGCTGAAGATCTTTCTCTAAAAATATATTTTTCTCCAGGTTTAGCGCCAATTTTTACAGTTGCTAATCCAGCTCCATCTTGTCCTCTATTGTGTTGTTTTTCCATCATCAAATACATTTTGTTTGCTCCATAGGATTTAGAGCCGTATTTTTTTTGATAAAATTCCAGAGGTTTAAGCAGTCTTATAAGAGCTATTCCGCACTCGTGTTTAATTTGATCGCTCATTGATGCTTTAAAGTTAGTATTAAAAATAATTAAATTTCTTTAATACCTGGTGTATTTCTTAAATTCTTTAAATCGTTTTTCTACTGTTTCTTTATTTAATTTTTCCATTTGAGAAGTTCCAAAACCTTCAACGCAAAATGACGCCATGACCGTGCCGTGAACAACAGCAAGCTTTAACGTTTCGAAATCTAAATCGTTTTTTTGAGATAAAAACCCTGAAAATCCGCCTGCAAAAGTGTCTCCTGCTCCAGTTGGGTCTTTAACTTTTTTAACCGGGAAAGCAGGTATTGTAAAAAACTCGCTTTTATTAAACAACATGGCTCCGTGCTCTCCTTTTTTAATTACCACATGTTTGGGTCCCATTTTAAGGATTTCATCAGCCGCATTAAAAAGCGTGTCTTTTCCTGACAACTGCAAGGCTTCTTCGTCGTTTATTATAATAATATTTACTTTTTTTATAACTTTCGAAAGCTCTTCAAATGAGTTGTCCAGCCAAAAATTCATAGTATCAAGAATGACACATTTATTGTCAGAGTTAGTTTGATTTAAAACAATGTTTTGGACGGCTGGATGTAAATTGCCTAAAACTATTATTTCAGAACTAGAATCTTGTTTAGTTACAACAGGGTTAAACTCTGCTAACACGTTTAACTGTGTGCTCAAAGTATCTCTTTTGTTCCAGTCTTTGTGGTACTTGCCTTTCCAATAAAAAGTTTTTCCTTTAGAGATTATTTCAATTGAATCAGTGTTTAGTCCTTTACTCTTTAGCAGGTCTAAATATTTTTGATCAAAATCTCCACCAACAATCGAAATAATCGAAGCTTTTGAATTAAAAAGAGCAGAGCTGAGCCCTATATAAGTTGCTGCTCCACCTAAAATTTTTCCTGAGTTCTCTAGTGGCGTTTCAATTTCATCAAACGCAACTGTTCCTACAATAAGTGTTTTTTTCAAAATAATTTATTTTTTTTTTCATACCCTTCGTCGATAGAAAGGATTTTGTTTTCTGAAGCCTTGTAAGCAAGTTTATCGCATATTTCGTTTTGAAGATGGTTATTATGTCCTTTTATCCATTTAAAAGAAATATTATTTAGCTCTTGCAGTTTCAAAAATTCAAGCCACAAATCTACATTTTTTTTGTTTTTAAATCCTGTTGCTTTCCATTTAAAAATCCATTTTTTTTCAACAGAATCCACCACATATTTTGAATCGGTAAAAACAGTAATTTTTAATTTGGTTTTTTTTAATTTTTTTAAAGCATCAATTACAGCTAAAAGCTCCATTCTGTTGTTGGTTGTATTTTGAAATCCTTTAGAGTATTGTTTAGAGAAACCTGTTTTACAATCCTCCATTACAATTCCATAGCCTCCTGGACCTGGATTTCCTCTTGATGAGCCGTCAGTATATATAATTACATCATTATTACTCATGAACTAGTATTTTTTCAATTACAATAGGATAATGCAAATGTTCTTCTTTTAATATTTTTTTTGAAAGCGTTTGCGGGGTCTCAAAAGAGTCAAGGTCTACTTTTTTTTGAAAAATTATTGATCCATCATCATATTTTTCATTAACATAATGAATTGTTAAGCCAGATGTTTTCTCTTTATTATTTATTACTGCTTTGTGAATGTTTTCTCCGTACATACCTTTACCCCCATATAACGGTAGTAAAGCAGGATGAATATTTATAATTTTATTTTTGAAAAAACTTGTTATACTTTTTGGTATTTTTAATAGAAATCCAGCTAAGATTATTAGGTCCGGGTCAATCTTTTGAAGACTTTCTAAAACTTTTTGGTTGTCCAAGTCTTTTTTAGAGAATAAACAGGTTTTAACATTAAGCTCTCTAAACTTTAGTAATACTCTAGCCTCTGGGTTATTACAGTATAAAGAAGCAACATTAACATTATCAATATCCTTAAAATGATCGTGTATTTTTATAGCATTAGATCCTGATCCTGAAGCAAAAATGACAATGTTTTTGTTTTTTATTTTCAACTTATTAAGTTTTTCTTCCACAAAATAACGCTTTTCTCTCTCTTAATTCAAGAATTAAAAGTACTCTTTTCTTTAATTTTTATAAAAAAGAAGGGATATAATGTAAAGTTTTTTATTTTTGTCGGAACTTTAAACAAAAGAATTATGTCTGATATTTCATCTAGAGTTAATGCAATTATTGTCGACAAATTAGGAGTTGACGAAAATGAAGTTGTGCCTGCAGCTAGTTTTACTAACGATTTAGGTGCCGACTCTCTTGACACGGTAGAATTAATTATGGAATTTGAAAGAGAATTTGATATTCAAATCCCTGATGACCAAGCGGAAAAAATTGCTACTGTTGGTCAAGCGGTACAGTACATTGAAAGCTCAAAATAGTCTTTATGGAACTCAAGCGTGTTGTTGTTACCGGATTAGGGGCATTGACACCTATAGGTAGCACCGTTTCTGAATATTGGGAAGGTCTTAAGTCTGGCAAAAGCGGGGCTAACGACATTACTTATTTCGACACTTCAAATTTCAAAACTAAATTTGCTTGTGAGCTTAAAAACTTTGATCCTGAAAACTTTATGGACAGAAAATTGTCTAGAAAAATGGATCGATTTGCTCAGTATGCTATTGTTTCCTCTGAAGAAGCCATAAAAGATTCTAGATTAATTGAAGATGATGTTGACAAAGACAGGGTTGGTGTTATTTGGGGAGCTGGAATTGGTGGTTTAGAAACTTTTCAAAATGAAGTTTTAGGTTTTGCAGCTGGTAACGGAACACCTAGATTTAATCCTTTTATGATTCCAAAAATGATTCCTGATATTGCGCCTGGAATCATTTCTATTAGAAATGGGTTTAGAGGTCCTAATTTTGCTACTGTTTCTGCCTGCGCATCTTCTGCCAACGCTTTAATTGATGGGCTAAATTATATTCGACTTGGTTACGCAGATGTCATTGTTTCTGGTGGTTCTGAGGCTGGAGTCTCTATTTCTGGAATAGGAGGTTTTAACGCACTTCATGCGCTTTCAACAAGAAATGATGATCCAAAAACAGCATCAAGACCTTTTGACAAAGGAAGGGATGGTTTTGTTCTAGGGGAAGGAGCGGGTGCATTAATTTTAGAAGAATTTGAGCACGCTAAAAAAAGAGGTGCAAAAATATATGCTGAACTTATTGGAGGGGGCCTTTCCGCAGATGCCTACCACATGACTGCTCCACATCCTGAGGGAATAGGAGCAATAAAAGTTATGCAAAACTGCCTAAGAGATGCTAATGTTAGCCTGGAGGCAATTGATACAATAAACATGCATGGTACATCAACTCCTTTAGGAGATGTTGCTGAATCAAAGGCGCTTTATAAAGTTTTTGGCGACCATCTTTATTCAATGAATATTAATTCCACAAAATCAATGACTGGTCATCTTTTGGGTGCTGCCGGCGCTATTGAAGCGATCTCTTCAATTTTGTCAATTAACAACAGTCTTATTCCTCCCACTATAAACCACACAACAAAAGACGAAACAATTGATGAAAAAATCAATTTCACTTTTAATAAATCTCAAAAAAGAGATGTAACCTACGCAATGAGTAACACTTTTGGTTTTGGAGGGCATAATGCTTGCGTTCTTTTTAAGAAATTTGAAGAATAACTCTTCTTAATCTCTTTAAAGTATTACAAATTGTATATTTGAACTGTGCCTAACCATATCTTAAAACATCTTGAACCAGAAAAAGAAACTAGTTATTTTGCAATTCACTTTAATGACGAGTTTTTTAAATTAGTTCTTTTGTTAAATAGTCATTTAGACACCCGTTTTGTCAGAACAAAAAAAGATTTAACCTTTAAGTCTACAAACGCCTCTTTTATGACATATAATTATTTTAATAAAAAATCAGATTTAGACTTTTGGATTTATAACAATTCATGTAAAAGCGTTGTTAAATCAAATGATTCTTTATCTTTTTTTCAGGATTCGATAGAAGAATTTTTTTTAATGCCTGAAATTGCATCTGTTCAATATGTTTTAAAATGTATTGGAGACCAAGCTCTTTTTGTTGATTATTTAAAAAAAATTCTTTCAATTAATGAAGTTGCATCAATTTATAAAATTCCTAAAAGGAAACTAAAATCAAAAGAAAATTTAATCTTTGAATAATATGACTTTAAATAAAACAAAAATAATAGCAACTCTTGGACCTAGTTCAACAGAGAAGTCTGTGCTTAAATCTTTAATGAAAGAAGGTGTAAACGTTTTTCGTGTTAATTTTTCTCATGCCAATCATAGTGAGGTAAAAAAAACTATTTTCAATATTCGAGAAATAAGCTCGTTGCTTGGACTTCATATCACTATTTTAGGTGATCTTCAAGGGCCAAAAATTCGTTTGGGCACTGTAAAAGATGATGTCTTTATTAAAAATGGCAATACTATATCAATTACTACTAGTGAAATAGAATTTGGTGATTCTAGTTTAGTTTCTATAAACTATAAAGACTTCCCTAAAGATGTGGCTAAAGGAGAAAGGATTTTAGTTGATGATGGTAAACTAATTTTAAAGGTTGTTGAAACTAATAAAAAAGATTTGGTTAAGGCTGAGGTTGTTCAGGGTGGTGAATTAAAGTCTAGGAAAGGAGTAAATCTTCCAAACACAAAAATTTCATTACCTGCGCTAACTGAAAAAGACAGAACTGACGCTCTGTTTGCAATAAAAAACAACTTCGATTGGCTGGCGCTATCTTTTGTTAGGTCAAAGGAAGATGTTTATTCTCTTGAAGAAATGATTAAACAAAACTCCGAAAATAAAATTCCAATTATTGCTAAAATTGAAAAGCCTGAGGCTATTAAAAACCTTGGCGCAATCCTTCAAGCTGCCGACGGCTTAATGGTTGCCAGGGGGGATTTAGGTCTAGAAATTCCTGCTGAAGAAGTTCCTTTAAATCAAAAACTCATGGTTAATATGGCAAAGAAAGCCAGAAAGCCTATAATAATTGCCACTCAAATGATGGAGTCGATGATAGATAGTCTAACTCCTTCTAGAGCTGAGGTAAATGATGTTGCAAACTCTGTAATGGATGGCGCTGACGCCGTAATGCTTTCGGGCGAAACTTCTGTAGGAAAATATCCTGTCCAGGTTATTCAAACAATAAGCAAAATAATCAAAGGGGTTGAAAATTCTCCTTTGATCAAGGTTCCCAATACTCTTCCTGAAATACATTCGAAAAGAGTTATAACTAAAGCGATTTGTTTTCAGGCCTGTAATATTGCTAACGAATTAAAAGCTTCAGCCATCTGCACTCTTACCAATAGTGGTTATACCGCTTGGCAAATTTCCTCTTGGAGGCCATCTGCAATGATTTTAGTTTTTACTTCAAACAAGCGGATTTTATCTCAACTTGGATTACTTTGGGGAGTGAGGTGTGTGTTTTATGACAACTTTGTGAGCACAGACAGAACTGTAGAAGAGGTAAACGAATTAGCTGTCAAAAAGGGATTTGTAAAAAAAGGTGGTCTCGTGATTAACCTTGCGGCTATGCCTGTAATTAACAAAGGGCAAGTAAACACACTTCGTATTTCAAGATTATAGTTAAAGTTTTCTGTATTTTTGTAATATGGAAACGACCAGGCAAAAAAAAATAGGATCTGTAATTCAACAAGATTTGACTGTAATTTTACAAAAACTTTTAAAAGAGAATTTGTCAGGTTCTGTTATTGCGTCTGTAACAAGGGTCCGCGTGTCGTCTGACCTTTCGTCTACAAAAATATATATAAGTGTTTTCCCTGTCAAAAACACTTCAATGATTTTTGATTTGTTTTCAAAGAAAAAAAATGCAATTAGACATTCCCTTGCTTTATTGGTTAAAAACCAGGTCAGAAGAGTTCCTGAACTGTTTTTTTTTAATGATGATTCTTTGGAGCATATTGATTCGATAGAAAATGCATTAAAAAAGACAGAGGATCCTATAAAAAACACCTCTTTGTTGCCTAAAAGGAAAAAAATTTAAAATGAGTATAAGTTTTTTTGTTTCAAAAAAATATTTTTTTTCAAAAAGCAAATTCAATATTGTAAACTTTGTAAGCTTAATTGCTTCTTTTGTTTTGGTGGTTGCTTCGTGCTCTTTTTTTATTGTACTCTCGGTTTTTTCAGGGCTTAAAGATTTTGGATTGAATTATAACCGCGCTTTTGATCCTGATATTAAAATAACTTCCGAGTCGTTAAGAGTTTTTGAACCCACTAAAATTCAGACAGATTGGCTCTCTGCGAACTCAGATTCTTTTGTCTATTCCAAAACAATTGAAGAAAAAGTTCTTCTTAGTAGTGATGGTAAAAATTCGTATGGAAGACTAGTGGGAGTTGATCAAAATTTTAGAGACGTTATCGAAATTGATAGTGTTATCTCTGTCGGCAGGTGGATTGATATGGATTCTAACGAAGCTGTCGTAAGTTATTTCTTTGCCGATAAACTAAACCTTGGACTTTTTAATTATGGAGGAGAGCTAAATGTTAGTATTCCTTATAAAGAAAATGACTCTCCTTTATTCAAAAACCCTTTTCGTTCTTTGGGTTTCACTCCTTCTGGAGTGTACATGTCTTCAAATGAAAAAGATCAAAGAACCATTTTTTCTTCGATAAGTTATGCTAGATCTTTTTTGAAAAAAACCGATAAAGAAATTTCTTCAATATTGATTAAGCCTTTTGGCAGCCCAAAGTCATTAATAAAAGACTTAAAAAAAGTTTTTAATCAAGGTTATATCGTTAAATCAAGGGAAGGGCTTAATCAAACTTATTATAAAATGTTAAAAACGGAAAGTTTGATTTTAAATATTCTTATGGCCCTTATTTTATCTGTGGCAATGTTTAACTCAATTGGTGCGATAATTATTTTAATAGTAGAAAAAAGAAAAAGTATCCAAACTCTTTTAAAACTAGGTGCTACTAAAAAAAACATTCAAAATGTGTTTTTTAAACACGGTTTAATGATTTCGTTAACAGGCGGTTCGTTAGGACTATTTTCTGGACTTTGCTTTGTTTATTTACAAAAAACATTTTCTTTTGTTAAGCTTGCTGGAACGGAAATTCCTTACCCTGTAAGTTTAGAATTGTCAAATGCTTTTTCTGTAATTGCGTTTCTTTTAGTTGTCTGTAGTCTCGGCTCTTATTTAGCCTCTAGGACAAGTCAACAGGTTAAATTGTAACAAGCAAAGATTCTTTTATTTGTTCTAACTCTGAAAACAAGCTCATTAATTCTTCTTTAGTTTCAAGGGTGATTAGCTTTGTTCTGTATGGCTTAAAATCTTTTATCCCTTTAAAGTAGTTAGAATAGTGTCTTCTTGTTTCTAGTATTCCAAGTCTATCACCTTTCCATTTAATAGACATTTCAAGATGTCGTTTTGCAACGTTAATTCTTTCTAAAACTGAGGGAGGATCTGTTTTTTCACCTGTTTGTAAAAACGATTTTACTTGATTAAAAAACCAAGGGTTTCCAATACTCGCTCTGCCTATCATCGCCCCGTCTAAACCGTACTTATCCCTCATGAGTTTGGCTTTTTCTGGTGTATTTACGTCTCCGTTTCCAAAAACAGGAATAAACATTCTTGGATTGTTTTTAACTTCGGCTATTGGCTTCCAGTTTGCCTCTCCTTTATACATTTGAGCTCTAGTTCTTCCATGAATTGATATTGCTTTTGCCCCAACATCTTGAAGTCTTTCGGCAACCTCTACAATTTTTATAGAATTTTCATCCCAACCAAGTCTTGTTTTAATAGTAACGGGAAGCTTGGTTCTTTTACACATTTCACTTGTTAGCTTTACCATAAGGTCAATGTCTTTTAAAATTCCTGCTCCCGCTCCTTTTGAAACAACTTTTTTTACAGGACACCCAAAGTTTATGTCTATAATATCTGGTCTTACAGACTCTACAATATCTATAGACTGGAGCATTGAGTCAAGGTTTGCTCCAAAAATTTGAATCCCTACCGGTCTTTCTTTTTCAAAGATATCCAGCTTGATCATGCTCTTATGGGCGTTTCTTATAAGACCTTCACTTGATATAAACTCAGTGTAAACAACATCTGCACCTTGTTCTTTGCATAGCGCTCTAAACGGAGGGTCGCTTACGTCTTCCATCGGAGCCAACAAAAGAGGAAAGTCTGGAATTTCTATTTCACCTATCTTAATCAAAAGCTAATAATTTTATGCAAAAGTAAAATATTAATCTTAATAGACTTAAAGAGTTTATTGCATTATATTTGTTTCTTATTATTTATAAATGGCTGAGATTAGAAATTTCTGTATTATCGCACATATTGACCATGGTAAAAGTACGCTTGCCGATAGGCTTCTTGATTTTACTGGCGCTGTAACTTCCAGAGAAAAACAAGATCAGCTTTTAGATAATATGGATATAGAAAGAGAAAGAGGCATCACAATAAAGTCTCATGCTATTCAAATGAATTATGAAAAAAATGGAGTTGATTATGTTTTGAACTTAATTGATACACCGGGTCATGTTGATTTTTCATACGAAGTATCGAGGTCTATTGCGGCTTGCGAAGGTGCGCTTCTTATAGTGGATGCTGCACAAAGCATTCAAGCACAAACAATTTCAAACCTTTATTTAGCTTTAGAGAACGATCTTGAAATTATTCCTGTGCTTAACAAAATTGACCTTCCCTCTGCTAATCCAGAAGAGGTTAGTGATGATATTATTGATTTGCTAGGTTGTAAAAAAGAAGAAATTATTCATGCTTCGGCCAAAACAGGAGTTGGTATCGAAGATATTATAGACGCTATAATTAGTGTTGTTCCTGCTCCACAAACAGACGATAATGCGCCTTTAAAGGCGCTTATTTTTGATTCTGTTTATAATCCTTTCAGAGGAGTTGAAACTTATTTTCGAGTTTTTTCTGGGAAAATTTCTAAAGGGCAAGGCGTTAAGTTTCTTGCTACTCAAAAAAAATATTCTGCCGATGAAGTTGGCACCTTAAATCTTACACAAACTCCTAAAAAACACATTGGCGCCGGGGACGTGGGTTACTTAATTACAGGTATTAAAAACGCAAAAGAAGTTAAAGTTGGTGATACTATTATTGATGTAGATTCAACAGACACTGTAGGTGTTTCTGGCTTTGAGGATGTAAAGCCTATGGTTTTCGCTGGCATTTACCCTGTGGACACTGAAGATTATGAAGAATTGCGATCCTCAATGGACAAGCTGCAATTAAACGACGCTTCACTGGTTTATTTACCCGAAAGTTCTTCGGCTCTTGGCTTTGGTTTTAGGTGTGGTTTTTTAGGAATGCTTCATTTAGAAATAATTCAAGAAAGGCTTGAAAGAGAGTTTAATATGTCTGTTATTACAACAGTTCCCAACGTGTCTTATAGTGCGTATACCAGAAAAGATCCTGAAGCCTCAATACTTGTAAATAATCCAACCGATTTGCCCGACCCTTCTAGTTTAGACAGGGTTGAGGAGCCTTTTATAAAAGCCACTATAATTACAAAGTCTGATTATGTGGGTAACGTCATGGGTTTGTGTATAGAAAAAAGAGGTGAGATAAAGAATCAAACATATTTAACCACTCAAAGGGTTGAGCTTATTTTTGAAATGCCGTTAGCTGAAATTGTTTTCGATTTTTATGATAGGCTTAAGACGGTTTCTAAGGGTTATGCTTCGTTTGATTATTCGCCAATTGGTATGAGAAAATCTAAACTTGTAAAAGTGGATTTATTGTTAAACGGCAGCTCTGTTGATGCGCTTTCCTCTTTAATTCATGCTGACAACGCCTATTCTATTGGAAAAAAAATGTGTGAAAAACTACGACAACTAATACCTAGACAACAGTTTGACATTCCAATACAGGCGGCAATTGGAGCTAAAATTATCTCAAGAGAGACGATAAAAGCTGTAAGAAAAGATGTAACGGCTAAATGTTATGGCGGGGATATAAGTCGAAAAAGAAAACTTCTTGAAAAACAGAAAAAAGGTAAAAAGAAAATGAGACAAGTAGGTAGTGTTGAAATTCCTCAAGAAGCATTTATGGCGGTTTTGAAACTAAACGATTAAACACTTATATTTTAAAAGCTTCTTTATAGGATTTCTGTTTAAAAACATTATTTTTATTTAAATGAAAAAATTAGACAGGAGTCTTTCTTTGCCTTATGTAATTGCTATTAGTATTGGGGGGATGCTTGGTAGTGGTATTTTTGTGTTGCCTGGTTTTGCTTCTGGAATAACTGGTTCATCGGTTTGGTTGGCGTATCTTCTTGGCGCTCTTTGTGTTTTGCCCGCTGCACTTTCTAAATCTGAGCTCGCAACAGCAATGCCTTCTTCCGGAGGAACGTATGTTTATATAGAGCGTGCATTTGGCCCTTTGTTTGGAACTATTTCAGGAATTGGCCTATGGCTATCTTTACTTTTAAAAAGTTCCTTTGCTCTAATTGGATTAGGTGCTTATCTAGCAGTGCTTACAAATGTTGATGACGGCATGACACGGCTAGTTGCCATTGGTTTTTTGGTGTTTATTTTTTTTCTAAACGTTTTTGGTGTTAAGAAAGTCGGCAAGGTTCAGCTTGTTATTGTTGTTATAAGTCTTGTTTGTTTAGCTGCACTTTTTTTCTTTGGATTTTCAAGTGTTGAAGAATCGTATTTGAAGCCTTTTATGAAAGAGGGGAACATTGGTTTAATTTCTGCTGTTGCTTTTGTTTATCTTTCGTACTCTGGTGTAATTAAAATTGCTGCAATAGCGGGTGAAATTAAAAACCCTGATAAAAACCTTCCTTTAGCAATGATTCTTTCTTTGTTGTTTATCGCGGGGATTTATGTTTTTATTTCTTTTGTTTTAGTTGGTAATGTTGATCCTAAAACACTTTCTGTAGACTTAAGACCTATTCACACGCTTTCGGAGCTAATTGGCGGAACATCTTTTGGATATGCTGTTGCTTTTGTTGGGGTATTAACCCTTATGTCTGGTGCTAACTCAGGCGTGCTGGCATCATCTAGGTTTCCCTTTGCAATGGCAAGAGACCTTTTAGTTCCTTCTTTCTTTTCAAAAATTCACTCTAAATATTTAACTCCAGTAGCCTCTATTCTGTTCACTTGTGTTGTTATGGCTTTTGTTATTTTGTTTTTAGATGTTGTTAAAATAGCTAAACTTGCAAGTGCTTTTATGGTAATGATGTTTGTTTCTGTTAATCTTTGTGTTATAATCTTACGAGAAACCTCAGCTCAGTGGTACAAGCCTTCATACAGATCTCCATTATATCCTTTTTTACAACTTTTTGGTGTTTTTAGCGGAATAGTTTTGTTGTTTCTTTTAGGGCTAGTTCCTTTTATATCTATCCTGGTTATTTCTGCTATTGGTTTTGTTGTGTATCTGGCAATTGGCAAAAGAGCTACAAGAACAGGTGTTTTAACTAACTACGGGCATGTTCCGGCTTTGTTTTTGTTTTATAAAAAAAATGTTCCCAGGAGAAGTTTGCCTTTGCCTGTCAAAAAAACTACAATCTCTACTTTAGCCTCAAGCGCAGGAACTATTGTTCCTTTTCTTGGGAACGAAAAATCTGAAGAAATGCTTACAGAAATCGCTTGTGCAATTAATGCCAAAAGTTCTGTTCAGGCTGTTAATATAACAGAAGTTCCTAATCAAACTTTTTTAGAGGCAATAAATAACGACACGCCAAAGGTTTTGTCTATTAAAAGAAGGCTTAAAAGGCTTGCTGAGGTTCGTGAACAAGAAATTGTTTTTGAGTCTTTGGTTACTCACGAGGTTTCTAACACTGTTGCTTTGCTTAGCGGGCAAGCTAATTGTGATTGGCTTGTAATGGGTTGGAACGGAAGAGCTCACAGCGGTATTTTGGTGCGAAACCCTATTGGATGGTTGTTGACAAACGTTAATTCTAACCTTGCTCTTTTTAAAGACAACGGGGTTAAGAACATTAGCAAGGTGCTTATTGCGTTAAGACCCGGAAGAAAGGATAAAAACTTTTTAGCCGTTGCTGAAAGAATTTGTTCTTTTTATGGAGCCTCACTTTCTCTTTTGCATATTGTTCCTGCTTCTTTTTCTAAGACTCTGGTAAAAAAAATGGAGAAGAAGTCTATGAATTTACTATCGGTTTTGAGAATTAAAACAGATCTTAGGATTGTTGAAAGCGATGACCCGGTGGACTCTCTATCTTCTATTTCCTCTGAGTATGACTTATTGATTTTAGGAAGCCCAGAAAAAGACGGTTGGATTAATTTACTGCTGGGCGGTGGTAAAGACAAGTTTACAGAAAACTCCGCTTGTTCTGTACTTAGACTAACAATGAAAAATTAATTGTGAAAATATATCCTATTGAGGCTGGTAATTTTAAACTTGACGGAGGCGCAATGTTTGGTGTTGTTCCTAAAAGCTTGTGGCAAAAAACCAATCCTTCTGACTCAAACAATATGATTGACATGGCTTCAAGGTGTATGCTAATTGAAGACAAGAATAAGCTTATTTTAATTGATTCGGGAATGGGAAACAAACAGTCTGAAAAGTTTTTTAGTTTTTATTTTAAATGGGGTGGGCATGATTTGGTGTCGTCAATTAACGCCGCAGGATTTTCTTGCGACGAAATAACAGACGTGCTTTTCACACACCTTCATTTTGATCATTGTGGCGGTGGGATTGTTTGGGATGTTAAAAAATCTTTTTATAAACCTTTATTTAAAAACGCTAATTACTGGAGCTCACAAAATCATTGGGATTGGGCAACAAAAAACCCTAATCCAAGAGAAAAAGCTTCTTTTCTAAAAGAAAATCTTGATCCTATTGAGTCTTCTGGCGCTCTGTCTTTTGTTTCCGAACACGAGAAAGGATTTGAGTATAAAAAAAAGTTGGGGTTTGAGGTTTTGTTTGTCAATGGACACACGGAAAAACAAATGATTCCCAAAATTACTTACAAAGGCAAGTCTCTTGTTTTTGCCGCTGACTTGTTGCCAACTGCGGGACACGTTCCTGTTCCTTATGTAATGGGTTATGACGTAAGGCCTTTGGTTTCAATGAGTGAAAAAGAACTTTTTCTAAAAGAAGCTGTGGACAAAAACTATTACTTGTTTTTAGAGCACGACCCTCATAACCAGATTATAACATTAAAAAACACAGAGAAAGGTGTTAGAATTGACAAAACTTTTACTTTTGACGAAATATTTAATTGATCTAATATGAAACTTCTTTTTTACCTGTTTTTTTCTTTGCCTTGTGTTTTGCTTTCTCAGTCTAACTGGCAACAAAATGCCGACTATGAAATGAACGTCGATATTGACGTTGAGTCATATAGGTTTAGTGGAAGTCAAGAGATTTTATATACAAACAACTCCCCTGACACAATAAGCAAGGTTTATTATCATCTTTATTTTAACGCTTTTAAGCCTGGAAGCCAAATGGATGTTAGGTCGCTAAACATCAGTGATCCCGATAGTAGGGTAAAAGACAGGATAAGTAAATTGGAAAAAAACGAAGAAGGCGATTTGTCTGTTTTCGAACTAAAACAAGATGGCAAACCTGTCTTTTTTGAACAACAAGAAACTATTTTATTGGCTCGATTAAACAAGGTTTTGTTGCCTGGTAAAAAAACAAAACTTACTTTGTTGTTTGAAGGGGTTGTCCCTAAACAAATTCGAAGGTCTGGCAGGAACAATAAAGACGGGGTTGCTTTATCAATGACTCAGTGGTATCCAAAACTTGCGGAATACGATTTTGAAGGTTGGCATCCTAACCCGTATATTGCCCGAGAGTTTCATGGTGTTTGGGGAGATTATAGTGTAAAAATAACAATTGACAAAAACTATATCTTAGGAGGGACTGGATATTTGCAAAATTCAGCCGAAATTGGTTATGGCTATCATCCCAAAAACAAAACCATTGATCACTCTGAAAAAGAAAAATTAACATGGCATTTTTTCGCCCCTAGCGTGCATGATTTTACGTGGGCCGCTGATCCTGATTTTGTTCACGATGTGGTTAAAGGACCTAACGACGTTGATTTGCATTTTTTGTATAAAACCAATCAAGAAAATTGGAGAAAGCTTCAGCCTCATAGTGTTGGCCTTATGAAATATTTTAACGAAAATATTGGTGAATATCCCTGGAAACAATATTCTATTATTCAAGGTGGTGACGGAGGCATGGAATATGCGATGTCCACCCTAATAACTGGCGGAGAACAATATTCTCGGTTGCTTGGTACTACGTCTCATGAAATGGCTCACGCTTGGTTTCAACATATTTTAGCCAACAACGAGGCAAAACACCCTTGGATGGACGAAGGGTTTGCTTCTTATATTGATGTTCTGGCTGAAAACAGTGTTTTGGGAAAAACACCAAAAAACCCTTTTAAAAGATCTTACGACAGTTATCGTCGTTTGGCAAACTCTGGGGTTGAACAGCCGCAAACCACTCATTCTGACAGGTATAATTATAATTTTGCATACAGCGTTTCGGCCTACAGCAAGGGCTCTGTTTTTTTAGCTCAACTTGGTTATATCGTTGGTCCTAAAACATTAAAAAAAATTCTTAAACGCTATTTTAATGAATTTAAATTTAAACACCCTAGTCCTAATGATTTTAAAAGGGTTGCAGAAAAGGTTTCAGATTTAGAGCTTGAATGGTATTTAAACGACTGGACTAGAACGGCGGAGAAAATTGATTATGCAATAACATATAACAAAGGAATTGCTGTTTTGGAAAGAAAAGGATTAATCCCAATGCCTATAGAGCTGGTTGTTACGTTTAAGGACGAAACAAAAAAACATTATTATATTCCTACTGATCTTATGAGGGGGGTTAAAAAAGAGTTAAGCTCTAGTTTTGAAATACTTCCCCCTTGGGGATGGGCATCACCCTTCTATTCTTTTCCTTTACAAAAAGAGGTTGTGAAAATAGAAATAGACCCTTCTGGTCTTTTAGCGGATGTTGATTTAAAAAACAATCTATACAAGTTATAAATGTTTCTTTTTAACAAAAAAAACTCTTTAAAAAATAAAAAAGACATAGAGAACCTTTTTAAAAACGGAAAACCTTGTTCACATAAGTTTTTAAGAACAATATATCTGCCAAGTGAGTCTTTTTTAAAAATAGGCATTTCTGTTCCTAAAAAACTAGTTCCGCTGGCTGTTAAGAGAAATTTAATAAAACGCAGAATAAAAGAACAAATAAGGCTTTTGCCTAGCGCTTTGTTAGAAAAAAAAGAAGGGTTTGTTTTTATTTTGTTTCATGGAAAAAAAGAAGTTTCCTCAAAAGAAATTTCTGAATGTTTAAATAATTTGTTTTTAAAGACTTTCCATTGAAACATGGGGAATACCGTCCTCTAAGTATTCGTTTCCTTTTATTTTAAACGCGTGCTTACTGTAAAAGTTTTTTAAGTGGGCTTGAGCAGAAATTTTAACCTTTTTGTTTCCGTATTCGTTTTTGATTATTTTTAAAGACTCTTTTACAAGTTCGTCTCCATAGCCTAATCCTCTTTCTTCTTTTTTTATTATAGCTCTTCCAAAGGATGTTTCTTTAAAATAATCCCCCTCATCAAAAACCCTAGAATAAGCCAAAAGCTCATTATTTAGATACCCTAAAAGATGAATTGCTTTTTGATCTTTATCGTCTATGTCTTGATAAACACAATCTTGCTCTACAACAAAAACCTCTGACCTAAGCCTTAAAACACTATAAAGTTCCTCTGTGGTAAGTTTGTCCCATTTTTTGTTAACCCACTTTATTTTCATTTTATTTTCTTGATATTTTATTAACCCTTGTTAAGTGTCTTCCTCCTTCAAAATTTGTATTTAAAAAAGTTTTAACCATTTCAACAGCCTCGCTTAAACTTACAAACCTTGAGGGAATGCTTAAAATATTAGCGTTATTGTGAGTTCTTGAAAGCTCTGCTATTTCTTTTGACCAGCAAAGTGCAGATCTAACTTTTTGATGTTTATTTGCCGTCATATTAGCTCCATTCCCGCTCCCGCAGATAATTATACCAAAATCTACTTCGCCTTTTTCTACTTGTTTGGCTACCGGATGAATATGATCAGGATAATCTACACTATTATTGTTATCTGTTCCGTGATTATTAACACTGTGGCCGTCCTTTAATAGTAGTTTTTGTATTTCTTTTTTATATTCAGTGCCCGCATGGTCGTTACCAATTGCTATTTTCATTTGTTTATAATTAGGTGATTAGTTGTTCATTTATTATTATAACATTCCTGAATATGCCAATTCTTAAATTTAAATATCTTTTGTTACTATTTGTTATCATTTAATAAACATTGTTTTTATAATTATTAACATTCTTTTGTTTAATACTTATAAACTTTATTTTAATTAACACATGTTCACATCTATAGTTCTTCTTCTGTAAATAAAACATTAAAGATGTATAACATGTTAATATATTATAAATTTTTTATTACATAATTTGTTTATTGTAGAAGTTA
>ERZ887851.318-NODE-318-length-48709-cov-28.103424_pt1 | contig 48709 bp, 38 predicted proteins | sample MGYA00521100_ERZ887851 | MGnify/ENA primary metagenome ERZ887851 (study PRJEB32303, sample SAMEA104408602) | aquatic metagenome | biome: Brackish water; feature: Pelagic; material: water | place: Baltic Sea | collected 2014-06-06T16:11:00 | depth 11,444 m ... | reverse complement strand
ATCCATTGGATTCTGGATTGGCCTGGTCGTCGCGCTGGAAGTCGTCGCGCTGGAAATTGACGCTAAGCCACGCTGGGGGGCTGGTGTGAATGCAAACGCACACAGGAAAGTCAGCCCCCATGTTGGTGTGGGGCCAATATTCGCCCAGACAAGAAATGTCAGAAACGTGGCGGCCAGTCGCGTGATGGTTTTGCAGTGTGAGCCAGAAATTCGCCAGATCGCAACAAGGCCAATCAAATCGAACACGGCACCCGTGGGTTGGATGATGTCGCGGGCTGCGCAAAGCAGCAGCACTGAATAAATGAGTAGGCTTGACGGTGCAAGATGCTGTAGTTGTTTGACGCCGATCAGCAGCCAAATTAGTAAGCAGGCAAGAATCGGCATGCCGCTTAGCAGATGCACGCCTCCCACTGTCCACGCAAGGTAAAGCGGGACGCCGCCAAACCAGTCAGCCTCAGGTGTGGTATCAAGGCTTAGAATCTGTGAGCTTGGCTGAACACTGCCTGCTACGACTTCACGTCCTTTAGCGATGTCCCACCACACGTCAGGTGATGAAATCTGTCGCTGGGCAAGCAGTAGAGTGCACGAAACCAACCAGACGATGACGATCCTTGAACTCACTCGCCTGGCCTCCGGCTTGTTAGGCTGTCGCTGCTGCAACGACAATGTGCATCAATGCCGCTGTGCATCATTATCGTGACTCACTCTGTTGTCCAATTTCCGCATGCTGTTCCGCTGCAGTTTCAGTCGTGACTGAAACGCCAGGCCAATAACTCTTGGCGCCTTCTAAAACGAAAACGCGTCCGCCTGGTGAGCGGACGCGAAATTCAATTAGCAGCAATGACTATACTAAATGTGTGCGACATCACGATGATACTTGTGCGGTCTGAGATGTTCCATTCAGCAAGAGCGCTGCCGTAAGTTCGACCACACGCTGTGATCGTGTTTTCGCAACGCACTACTACTGTGCTGCAGTTTTGGCCGCTTCAGCTTCCGAAGCTTCTTCTTCTTCGGTCAGGACTGGTTCGACTTCGTCTGCTCCATCAGCTACGCCGGGTTCAACGCCGCCGCCACAGCCAGTAGAAAGGAACAACGGTACGGACAACATGGAATACAGGAAGGCTCGTTTAAATAGCATGGCTTTAGCTCTCTTCGCTCAAGAATAGTCAATCAAATCCACTTTACAAATCACCGCCGGGCAGTTGATTTGTAGTATTCCAACAGCATAAAGGCACAGCAAGTGCGACGCTACCACGCAGGCAGGATATGTGAGGTAGTTGCGAGTAAATTTTTAGCTGATATTTCGCCAATGATGGGTCGGATCACCAGGTGTTTGTTCATCGTCGGCGGCTGTTGCATTGAGTCTGTCTAAGAACGATTCGTTGGGACTACACTACCATCAGGTTTGAGGTGCAGTCGCCGTAACCGTTGCCGCAATGTGGCTTGATTGGGTTGGGGCAAAATAAAAAAGGATCGGAAAGCGATTGCTTTCCGACCCCCGTATTTTAATTCATTGTGCAGTTGTTCAACACATTGTGCTGAGACATCAGCAACTTAGAACTCGCCCAGTGGATTTCCATCAGACTTGTTGCCCAAATTCGACCAGGTTGTTCGGTCAAGGCTTTCACTGAAGAATCGAACTGAACCGTCACAAAGAGCTCCCTGAACGCCTCCAACGTGCATACTGCGAGCTGCCTGGTTCACTCTGTCTGAGTTAACTCCACAGTCAATTGCCTTGGCATTCGGGCCAACGTATGTGTTGATAAACGCGGCTTGTGGGAAATACGCATAGAACCATGAATATCCAGCCTGACGTGACGAGTTCGTGTCTTTAGATCCAGCCACGCAAACCGTACGGTTGCCAGAGTCATTCACGCCTTGACGGTAAAAGCCGATGATGTTTTCTGCAACCGCCAATGTGTTTGACGTTCCATCCGTAATGTCTCGGAACTTTGTACGAGTGTTCTGGCCAAAAATGCCTGGGGGTTTGGTAGTAATGCGAGTTGCGTCCCCGACGCTGGCCGCATAGTTTCCGCTGGCGTAGCCCGTGTTTCCAGCCTGACCTGTTACCTTCTGGCCTGTTGGTGTTGTCCATGGAACTCCACCAGTGCCTGGATCTGACGGGCAGCGGAATGCCGGAATGATCTGACGTCGAGCACCGGTTGGGTTTGTCCCGTTAACGCCACCGTGACCATCAGTGCCCGAGGTGCCGTTTCCAAGGTTCCAATCGATTTTGTTGTAAATAGCAGTCTGTTCAATCTGCGGCAACAGGCGTGGCAGCCATGAGATATTTCCGCTGTACCATGCTGAACCATTCACGAACGCAGAGGCCTTGCGAGTTCGACCGGGAGGAAACGTACCATACACGTCATGGTAGTTATGAAGTGCCAAGCCGATCTGCTTCAAATTGTTTTTGCACTGAGTTCGTCGAGCTGCCTCTCGAGCCTGTTGGACCGCAGGCAGCAGTAAAGCAATGAGAATAGCAATAATTGCGATTACTACCAGCAGTTCAATGAGCGTGAAGCCCTTACGACGTTTAACCAAATTCACCATGAAAACACCTCAGAAACTAATGAAGAAAGGATAGAACAGACAGGTGACCACGTAGAAACGTACTGTCTGTTAGAAAGGCTATCGTCTGGAAAGACTGTGTCAATTCCCATTATCGGGTTGACTTCTGAATCCACGAACTTTTTTTCATAGAAATGGACGTATTCAGCTCAGAATTTGCGGGCAATTGTTTTTCGCCTTAGTGCCGAATTCTGAACCAGTTGAAGATCTAGCACCATTTGCCGCGATGGGACTTGGTTGGGGCCTTCAGCTAAAATCTGTGATTAACAGTCGTAAACATAGAGTAATCGCAAGTTGGACGTACAGGCTCTTGGAGCAATTCTCGCGGTTGAAGCGGGTCGCCTTTCGCTGTGAATCAATTCTTTGGAGTGCTTCGACTTATGGGCGTTCACAAAGGGGAAGAAACAGGCACTTTCAAGTGCGGCATGTGAAGAAAAACAATGATAAGTCACCGCACTCAATGGGATTTACGTCCCTCCTCGAACGACAAACATGTCCTGTGGACAACAGCTCCTGTTTCAAGTTGGGGGCCACCATTTGTTCAGGGAAATGCCGTTTGGGATTTCTGGAAAATGCGCTGCAATGATGTGGTGGTTTGGGGGGGGCGAAGTTGCTGACTCTCTCGGAATTGAAATGCCAACTTGCTGATTTCAGCGTGACCAATGCTCTCTCACGCTTCGAATTGTCTTCACGGTGTCGTGACCATCAAGCCGGTGCCTGTCCAAAGGTTGATGATGTCTTTGCGGCTCCAGCGTTCCATGCGTTTTTGAGATGGGTCACCAATCAGGTACACGTCATCTGTGGCGGCAAAGCAGACGACAGAATGCTGCACGCCTGGAATCCAGCCATCGTCGTCTTTGTATTTGGGGATTGCTCGGGCAACTTCATTGCTTAGCTGGCAGCAAAGCAATACGGGGTGATCTTTGGTCAGCCGTTGCAGGTCATTTGCTGAACCTTCAAAGAACTTCGCTTTGAAGCCAGTACCCCAAAGTTTGATGGATAGCCCGTGATACATTCCTAACCATTTTGTGCCTTTTGTTGTCAGGCACAGCTTTGCCATTTCCGCTTCGGTGGCTTCTTCGCCAAGCGATTCCAGAATTGTGGCGACCGCCGCAGCAGAGCAGGTGTGGTCGGTTGTTTGCCGGCAAATCCGAAATGGGATTGGCGCAGTCGCTGGAATCCACAGATCTTCGCATTCAGGCGGCGTTTGTGGAATCACGTAAATAACGGACCATACTGTGACTCCCAGCAGCGCCAGCTGAATGGGAAGCTTGCGAGCAATTGTCAAAGTCTGCTGTCGCGTCCACAATATGGCCGCCAGCATCGCCAGCAGAATTGGGAACCAGTTGGAAAGCACGATAACTGAAGGCAGCGGGATCCATTTAACGATCCAAAGCTGCCCCCAAACCAGGTAGAAATACGCAGCAACAAGACACAGCACCATCACCGCCAACAGGTCAAGCGTGGTATGTGATGCCTTGTGAACCACCCGCTTTGTCACAAAAAACGTGGCGACCGATAGGAAACCCATAAGTCCGATTGCAAGTCGCAGGTGTTCCATGATCGCTTAATCAGATTTCGTTGAAGTGTTTTAGAAAGTGTCTGATTGGCGCTGGATCGGGTCGATTACCGTTACGCTTGGGGTTTCTGATTCGAGCAACTCTTCATCGGCCCCATCGTTATCCAGAAATTCCTCATCGTCGCTGAAGTCGGTGTCTGACAGGTCAAAGTCTTCAGCAGGAACGCCTAACGGCAATGTGAAATGATAGTTCCCTGCTCCGCAGTGCTTTTGCAGCCTGGCAAGAATCAACTGGATCTTGGGACCGGATTCAAACGGGCCGGGTATAAAGTGCGGCTTGCCGTTTATGCCAAATTCAGGAATGTCGTCAGAATCGATGGTTGGCGTATCGCCGAAGATGAACTTGCAGGATGCGTAGTCTGCATGTGGCGAAAGTCCACAATCTGCGGCGAATTGCACCGCACGTTCAACCGTCTGCCGAGCCGTTGAGGCTTCTATCGGGCGGAGTACGCGACCATTGGCTTGCAGTTTTTCAAGAACGTCACGGAATTCCATCATCGAACGGAACGTGCCAAAGCAGTTCTTGACCCCCATGCACATTCGGTCAATCAGGAACATGCCCATCACAATTTCGCCCGTGGGGGCACGCCGAGTGAAAATCACTTCTCCAAGTTCGGCATCTAAAAGTGATTCTGACACATAGCATTCGTAGATGGGGTACTTCGACTTCGATTTAAGTTTGTCGGCGAGGCTCATGTTGCGCCGAAGTACAAGCGAGTGACGCTTCTCGTCTCTTTTTTTCTTTTTCTTTTCAAGCTGCTTCCGCCGACGTGATTCCGAAGATGCCATGTAAGAATCCTTTCACTGTAATTGTGACGTCGCCATTCGGTTTGAAGCTTCTTGTTATATGCTGACGCATAACTGAAGCTTCCGAAACCACAGCTGGATTTTTACTTTTTGGCCGGCAAATGTACAGCCTGAAAGGAAAGGTCGCTCACCGGCGGGTGCGATGATGGATTTAGGTTTCTGGTTTGGGTGGCTGGAGTTGGGCTCAGCGAAGCGACGGAAACCTCGGTGTTTTGCTCGTACCTCACTCCAACCCGAGGCACCATGGCCAAACAAAAAATCATCCATGAGCACAGTCTTCACTGGCGATGGTCGACTGCGTTTCCGGCTGGCCAGAGTTTACTCCGTGGAACCAGATGAGCTACTTTTTGAGTCAGACTTGGAGCTGCTGGAACTATCGCTTGATGGCGTGTCAGCTTTCGCGGCCTTCTTGTACGAATCGCTGCGATAATCTGTTTGGTAGAAGCCAGTACCCTTGAAAATAATGCCACCGCCAGCACTGATAATTCGCTCGGCTTTGGCTTTCTTACAGTCTGGGCATTTCTTCGTTGGCTTGGCGGTGATCGACTGAAATTCTTCCCAGGTGTGTTCGCAGGCGTTGCAGCGGTATTCGTAAGTTGGCATCGAAAGCTCTTGTTCTTGAAGTTGTGGAAGTCAATGCACAGTATAATTGAATGCCAGCAGTTGCTTTGGCGAACAACTGCGGTCGTACTGAAGCTACTCTTCAGTGGCGGGGGCAGGTGGAGCACACGTGACCATCACTTTGGCCGGCCGAATGACTCGATCGTGAATTTTATACCCCTGCTCAACGACCTGTAACACGGTCATCGGTTCGTGGTCCGCGGATGGCACCTGTGCGAGTGCTTCGTGGAAGTTGGCGTCGAACGGTTGGCCTGTTGGGTCAATCGGTTCGCAGGCATTTGACTTCAAAGCATCCACGAACTGAGGCAAAACCATCTTGATTCCATCAAGCAGTTTTTGGGTGTCGCCTGTTTGTTCAGTAACTTCAATCGCTCGTTTCAGGTTATCGATTCCTGGCAGCATGTCTCGAATTACACCTGTGGCCTGATACTTCATGGCGTCGAGTGCTTCTTTTTGAGTTCGACGTCGGAAGTTTTCCAGCTCTGCATGGCTTCTCAACAATCGGTCCTTAAGTTCAGCGTTTTCTGCAATGAGTCGCTGAAGTTCGGTTTCGTCGCTGGCGGATGTCGTCTGAGTGTCCTCTGCAGACGCCTGTGTGGTGGAATCGTCGGCTGGCACTTCGTTCTGATTTTCGTTGTTGTCTGTGGCACTCATATCTGGCTCACGATCGTTAGGTTGGATGTGGCAGTTGAATTGGGAGGCAATCCCAATGGACTTAACGCTTGAGTAATGTGTTGGTTGCTGTGGCAAATGGTGAAAGAGGCAGTGTCTATTCTGATTCGTCGTCGCCAGCAAAGAAATTTTTCACGTGGTCGAAGAACGATTTGCGATGCGGCATGACGTTGGCTTCTTCCAGTTCGGCCAGTTCGCGAAGTAGTTTTTCCTGACGTCCGTCAACTTTGCGAGGCACTTCGATCTGGATTTCCACCAGCAGGTCGCCGACACTGTGCCGCCCGTTAGGATCGGGCATGCCTTTATGTCGCAGCCGAGTAACTTCTCCCGGCTGAGTACCTGGTTTGATCTTTAGCGATTCACGTCCGGTTAGCGTTGGGATTTCAATTTCAGCACCAAGTGCGGCCTGATAGTATGATATTGGCACGCGGCACAAAAGATCCTGTCCGTCTCGCTGAAACAACGGATGTTCTTTGACTTTGAAATTGACGTGCAGGTCGCCTCGTGGGCCTCCCTTGATGCCTGCCTCGCCTTCTCCGCGAATGGGCATCTGCATGCCACTGTCGACGCCACCAGGAATGTTGATTTCCAATGTGGACTTCTTCATCGTTCGACCACTGCCGGAGCAGCTTTCGCACGGATCTTTGATCGTTTTACCTTCACCTTTGCAGGCAGGGCAGGCAGTTTGAACTCGGAAGAATCCCTGAGACTGAATGACTTGCCCATGGCCGCCACAAGTTTTGCAGGCGACTGGCTTGCTGCCCGCTTTGGCACCGGAACCGCTGCAGGTGTCGCAGGTTTCTCGGCGAGAGATTTCCAGTTCTCGCTTGCACCCGGATGCGGCTTCCGGAAGTTCAAGCACGATCGTCGTTTCAAGAGTGGCCCCTCGGCGAGCTCCAGCACCGCCTCGACTTCGACCTCCTCCTCCGCCACCACCGCCGAATCCGAAGCCTTCAAAGATGTCTCCAAAGGCGCTGAAGATGTCGTTGACGTCGCCGAATCCGCCACCACCTCGACCGGCAGCACCTGATACCCCAGCGTGGCCGTATTGATCGTAGCGTGATCGTTTCGTGTCGTCGCTTAACACATCAAAGGCTTCAGAAGCCTGCTTGAATTTTTCAACGGCGGCATCGTCTCCCTGATTTCGGTCGGGATGGTATTTCAAGGCAAGCTTGCGATAAGCCTTCTTGATTTCATCACCCGAAGCGGTTCGTGACACGCTGAGGACTTCATAGTAGCAAGTCTGAGTTGCCATTGTCACATCCGGTCCCTGGTTGTAACGACCCTAAACCTGGCCGTATGTATCTATTGAAATGGGGTTTGCCACAATATGATGTGAGTATCGACTGTCTGAAGAAATCAATTGAAAGTCTGATAGCCGCAATTGGACATGATTTGTCTGTCAACCAACAAAAACGGGACACCCAAGCAGGTGCCCCGTGATCTGTTTTCACAACGCTTAAAAGCAACATCGATATATCACAGGCCGCAACAGAAAGGTTGGCGAAGCTTAAATCAGAAAGCGTGATCTCACACCTTCAGTACATCTCGCCAATCAAGTCTGACACTTTCTGACGGTGTTGACTTTTAAGTAAAGCACCGATCTGGTTGATTAAATCTGGTCAACCAGGTTTTGTCGTGTTCAGGAAGCCGGTTCGATATGAACCGACTTTCCGTTTTCAATCCCGGCCAGTGCGGCGTTGCCATCTGGGCCTGAATTGAATGGTTGAGCCCGATTCGTTGTTGCGGGCAGAGTTCTGCACACCACAGGAATCGGGGTCACCTAAGCGGTATTAGAACTAGCGAATAGCTCCAGCGACTTTCGCCTTCTTGCCGCCGTCTGCGTCGTCCGTTCGTGTTACCAGAACCTGAGTTGTCAGCATCAGGCCAGCGATGGAGGCCGCATGTGACAGTGCACTGCGAACGACCTTGGCTGGGTCCAGAATGCCGGCCTTCAGCATGTCGGTGTATTCACCGGTTGATGCATCGTAGCCTTCAGATCCCTTTAGTTGTCGAACTTCGTCAGCAATGACAGCTCCGTCCATACCGCGGTTTGACGCGATCTGACGAATGGGAGCTTCCAATGCCTTGGCGACGATTTTGACGCCGATGGCTTCATCGCCTTCAGCCTTCACTTTTTCCACATCGGTGATTGCTCGCAGCAAAGCGACGCCACCACCAGGAAGAATTCCTTCTTCAACAGCAGCACGAGTTGCATGTAGAGCGTCTTCCATGCGAGCCTTGGTTTGCTTCATTTCCGCTTCGGTGGCAGCACCAACGGAAATAACTGCAACGCCGCCGGTCAGCTTGGCAAGACGTTCCTGGAACTTCTCGCGATCGTAATCGCTGTCTGTCTTTTCGATGTGATCGCGGATCTGTTGCACTCGAGCCTTGATCGCTTTCGTATCGCCAGCACCTTCGATAATCGTTGTGCTGTCCTTGCTGACTTCGACCTTGCGAGCCTTGCCAAGATGTGACAGTTCAACTGTATCAAGCTTGATTCCGAGATCTTCGGAAATCAAAGTTCCGCCGGTCAGCACAGCCATGTCGCCCAGCATTGCCTTGCGTCGATCGCCGAAGCCTGGAGCCTTCACAGCACAGATCTTCAGGATACCACGCAGCTTGTTGATCACCAAAGCTGTCAGAGCTTCGCTGTCAACGTCTTCGGCAATGATGAGAAGTTCTTTGCCGGTTTGAGCGACTTTTTCCAGCAATGGAACAAGGTCACGAAGGTTGCTGACCTTCTTTTCAAACAGCAGGATCAGGCAGTCTTCCATGACGCATTTCATGTCTTCGGCACTGGTGACGAAGTAAGGAGAAATGTATCCCTTGTCGAACTGCATACCTTCAGCGAAGTCCAGCGTGGTTTCGTTGGCTTTGCCTTCTTCCACGGTGATAACGCCATCGCGTCCAACGCGTTCCATAGCGTCAGCAATCATGTTGCCGATTTCAGAATCGTTGTTGGCAGAAATAGCACCAACCTGAGCAACCTGCTGCTTTGATTTAACTGGCTGAGCCAGCTTTTTGATGCTGACCAAAGCCGCTTCCACAGCTTTGTCTATACCGCGACGAACGACAGTTGGGTTGGCTCCGAGAGAAATCCCACGAAGTCCTTCCTGAAAGATCGCTCGTGCCAAAACGGTGGCAGTGGTTGTTCCGTCACCAGCGATGTCGCTGGTTTTGCTGGCCACTTCGTTAACCAGTTTAGCGCCCATGTTTTCGTATGGGTCTTCCAGGTCAACTTCTTTGCTGACAGTCACGCCGTCTTTGGTGACGACAGGATTGCCGAAGCTCTTATCAATAATCACGTTGCGACCGGTTGGCCCCATCGTAACGGCGACCGCTTTGGCCAGCGTTTCAATGCCGCTTTGCAGCTTCAGCCGTGCCGGGTCGTCAAACAAAAGTTGTTTAGCCATTATATAATCCCTTCGGGAGTCTTCAGTGTTCAGTTTCGTTGTTCAGTACACGTCTCAGCGTGGCAGTCTTTGTGCTTTCAGGTCGCCTGCTGCGATTCGCTGAAAACCGAACACTGCCAACTGAAAACCCGGCCGTTACACAACCTTTGCTAGGATATCACTTTCGCGAAGAATTTTGACTTCTTCGCCATCAACTTCGATTTCTGTTCCGCCGTATTTGCCAAACAGAACCTTGTCGCCAACAACAACGCTGATGCCAGCTCGCTCGCCACTGTCCAGCAGTCGGCCTGGGCCAACGGCAATCACGGTACCGCGTTGAGGCTTTTCTTTGGCAGCGTCTGGCAGCACGATTCCGCCAGCTGTGGTTTCTTCAGCTTCGTCTGCTTTTACGACAACTCGGTCATCAAGAGGATTGATTTTCATGATCGTCTACTCCGTACGAATTCAGGTTTATGATAAAGAGCGCCCGAAACGGGCGGCTGTTTGAATAAAGGTCTCACAATTGTGAGCATGGTCTGTCGGTTACAGATTTCACAGCGTTTAGCAGGTTATGCGGAAGACGCGGCTTACATCATGCCAGGCATACCGCCCATGCCACCCATTCCTGGCATGCCGCCACCCATGCCGCCCATTCCACCCATGTCGTGGTGGTGGTCGTCATGATGGCTGTCGTCTGCTTCAACAGGTTCATCAACAATGATGCAATCTGTTGTCAGCAGAAGTGCCGCAACGCTGGTTGCGTTCTGCAGAGAGGTTCGAACAACCTTGGCTGGGTCAACGATGCCGAAGCTGATCATATCGCCGTAACGATCATTCATGGCGTCGTAGCCATAGGTGACCTTCTTTTCCTTCTTCACACGATTGGCAACAACTGCACCGTCAAGGCCAGCGTTGGAAGCGATCATGCGAAGTGGCATTTCAAGAATGCTGCCAATAAGTTTGGCACCCAGAGCTTCGTCGCCCTTTAGTTGCAGAGCAGCAACAGCACCCGCACATCGCAGCAAAGCTACACCACCACCAGGAACAATGCCTTCTTCGATGGCTGCTCGCGTTGCCGCCAGAGCGTCGTCGACAAGGTCTTTGCGTTCCTTCATTTCGGTTTCGGTTGCAGCTCCAACCTTAATTTGAGCAACGCCGCCAGCCAATTTGGCCAGACGTTCCTGCAGCTTTTCGCGATCGTATTCGCTGTCAGTGTTTTCGATTTCGCGTCGAATCTGTTCAGCACGACCAGCAACATCGCCCTTCTTGCCGCCACCTTCAACAACGATCGTCTTGTTGGCGTCGATGCGAATTGACTTGGCCTTGCCCAAGTCAGACAACTGAACGTTGTCCAGTTTAATTCCCAGGTCTTTGAAGAAGGCTTTGCCACCCGTCAAAACAGCAAGGTCTTCCAGCATGGCCTTACGGCGATCGCCGTAGCCTGGAGCCTTAACCGCAGCAACCTTCACGATGCCTCGCATCTTGTTGACAACCAGCGTTGCCAAAGCTTCGCCTTCGATGTCTTCGGCGATGATCAGCAGTGGTGCACCGCTTTTTGAGATCGCTTCCAGAACAGGAACCAGGTCCTTGGCTTTGGAAATTTTCTCTTCGTGAATCAGGATGCGGCAGTTTTCCAGCACGCATTCCTGATCGTCTTCGTTTGTGATGAAGTGAGGAGACAGGTATCCGCGATCGAACTGCATACCTTCAACCAACGTCACTTCAGTGGTGACCTGGCGGCCTTCTTCAACAGTAATGACGCCGTCTTTGCCAACTTTCAGCAGGGCGTCTGCAAGGATCTCGCCAATTTCCGGATCGTTGTTTCCGGCAATTGAAGCGACCTTAGCGATTTGCTCTTTGTCGTTTGCCTTGACAGGCTTTGACATTTTCGCGATCTCGGCCACAACAGCGTCAACTGCTTTTTGAGCTCCGCGAGTCAAAGACATGGCACCACAACCAGCGGCGATGTACTTCAAGCCGTCGCGATAAATAGCTTCTGCCAGAACAGTCGCAGTTGTCGTGCCGTCTCCAGCAACGTCGTTCGTCTTGGAAGCTGCTTCTTTAACCAGCTGAACCGCGACGTTTTCAAATGGGTCTTCCAGCTCGATGTCTTCAGCAACGGTAACGCCGTCCTTGGTGACTTTGGGAGCTCCCCAACCTTTGTCTAAAACAGCATTTCTTCCGCGAGGTCCCAGAGTACTGGCAACTGCTCGGGAAAGCTTGGAAACGCCGGAAAGCAGGCCCTTGCTTGCCTCTTCGTCGAACGTCAATAACTTAGCCACGGTTTCTCCTCGATTTACAACCGATACGGGTCTGCACACGTTGAGTGTCTAACTGGCAGCAATCTGCCGTAGTTAATTGTAGTAGCGAACTGTGTGCCAGAATTGTTGGTAGGAATTTAAGTTGTTTCTGTGAATGGATTTGTGGCGATTCCGTTTATGCCTCCCAATACCTCGGTGGCTTCCACACCGTCGATTTGGCAGTTGGCCGCATTTGGCAGGTTTAGAAAACTAGAACTTCAATCTGAAGGTTGGAGTGGTTGTTGAGGGCCGAGAGGTCACGAGTTCTGTGATCTACTGTGCGTATGCTGAAGGTTTCGGTGGGAAGGGAAAACGACTTTGCCATCGGAATGCGGGGCGTTCTATTGAGCGCGCTTTTTACTGTGATCTTGTGTTTCTAAGGGAGGTCACCGGCTGAAAGGTTGCGCCAAACCTGTTTTCTGTGTGGAAAAAGATCCCCGCATATTCCACTCAATCGAACAAATCGAACGCTTATGGGTGATTTGTTGCAGTTCTGGTTCGCTGTGTGTTGTGTTCTTGAATCACGGCTTCGCAACTGGGGCTATGGTCGGGATGGAACTGGATTGTTGTATGAACATTTTGAAAGTGTCGCATCCCGTGGGTTTTGGCCTCTTTGTTAAGAACCACTGGTGCCTTAGTGTTCTGCTTACTAACCAGGGCTTTGATTTGTTCCATTGGGGCCAAAGACGGATTGAAGTCACATCCTGATCGTTTTAACAAAGACGTCCCTGGCATACTGAAATGACAGAAAGACCGCCAACACCGAAACGAGCGATGCTCGACTTCAGCAAGCTGGAAGAGCTTGCTCGCGAGTCAGGGGCGATCGTTCGATCATGTTCGTGGGCGATTGTTCGAAGTTCAAGCAGTGGAGATGTCAAGCATCGCACCGCGATTTCGACCGAAACGCTGACGGTGGGACGTCGACCCACAAATCTACTTTGTCTCAGTGATCCGACAGTCTCAGGTAAACACGCTGAACTTTCGATTGTTGATGGAGAATTGATCCTCACGGACCTGAACAGCACAAACGGCACATTGGTTAATGGAACACGTGTCACAGGATCAAATGTTCTGCAGGGGGGAGACGTTGTTCACTTCGGGCAGGTTGTGTTTTCTGTAGAGAAGACTGTTGAAGTCCTGTCAAACGGTGGAGCGTTTGGCGACAAAACCTGTGTTGCATCAATGCCCGAAAACGCAATCCTGTATCAGGGGTTCGATAGACTGTTGAATGTGCCGGAGATCATCCCGTATTTTCAGCCTATTGTGACTCTTGGAAACGTTGAAACCATTGGATATGAAGTCCTTGTCCGCAGCTCTATTGAGGGGCTGGAATACCCTGACAAGATCTTCAACATTGCAGCAATGCGAAAAGCGGAATCGCGACTTAGCGAAGTTTGCCGTTCTGAAGGGCTGTTGAGCGCAATTCAGCTGGACCCCGGCAGCCAGTACTTTTTGAATACCCACGCAACTGAACTGGATACGCCTCGGTTGATTCAGTCACTTCACGAACTGCGTGACGACTTTCCCAACATGGCAATTGTGTTGGAAATTCACGAAGCGGCAATTACTTCTGTGCACTATCTGACACAGTTGATTCGTGAACTGAAACATTTGAATATCGATTTGGCATTCGACGATTTTGGTGCCGGGCAGGCACGGCTGATTGAACTGTTTGAAGTGCCACCCAAGTATTTGAAGTTTGATCTCTCATTTGTGAGTGGTCTTGAAAACGCGTCAAAGTTGCATAGAGCGAGTGTTCGCGCACTGATCAATATGGTGCATAATCTTGACGTTGTGGCACTGGCGGAAGGTGTCGAAACTCAGGTTCAGGCTGATATTTGTACGGATCTTGGATTCGATACGGCTCAAGGATACTTCTTCGGGCGGCCGAATCCTGTGCACTATTGGCAGGCGAAAATGCTGACGGCTAACACTCAGGCGATCCCGACGTCGAAAGTTATTCCGAAGAGCCTCAGCGCTGAGAAGTTTGTGCTGTAGCAAGTGACGAGCAAAGGGTGACGTTGACTCATGCTGAGCCCAGTTCGTTGTAGGAACGACACAATGGTATCGTCCCGTGATAAGTTCACCGTGATACCTGTCGCAAGTTCTAATGCACCGAAGCGTTGAAGGCTTCTGCGACTTTCGATACGAACTGAATTCGGGATTTGTATTAGGCCTTGTCCAGACTTTCGCTGCGGCCCTTCCAGTCGTGCAGTTGCAATTCAACGCGTTCGAAGCCGCGAAACGAATTGATCTGCGGGGCGTAACTGATTGACAATGGTCCTTCAGTCGCTGCGATTTCTTCAGCCCATTCGCCTCTGCCAAACGCAACGGCTCTCAGGCTGGTTGTGTTTTGACGAACTTTGATCGCCAGGTGGCGATCGCCTTCTCCCATCGTTTTGGGTGGCTCCGCAAGGTCTACTCGATTCGAAACAAATCTAGGCTTGGGATTGGCTGCTCCGAATGGTCCGAGATGTTGAAGTTCTGTAACGGCTCGCCTGGTGACTTCCGACAGGTGTACTTCCGCGTCAATTCGCAGTGCTGTTGCTTCTTCCGACGGCATAAAATTGGTGCCAGCCCAGTTAGCGAGGCTGGTGCGGAATTCGTCAACTTTGGTCGCTTCGATCTGCAGGCCGGCAGCCGCCTGGTGGCCCCCAAAACCCAGAAGTGAGTCTTTTCCGGATTCCAGTCCGGCATACATGTCGAAGCCCGCATACGCTCGTGCGCTGCCTGCACCAGTGCCGTCTTCCTTGAGGGCGATCATCACTGTTGGCTTCTCAAACGTCTCCGCAACTCGACTGGCCACAATGCCGATGACTCCCGGATGCCAGTCATGATGAGCCAGAACCAGCGTTTTATGATTCACCCATTCCGGGTTGGCTTCCACCATTTCTTTCGCTTGTTTTGTGATGCGACGCTCAACCGTTTTACGGTTCTTGTTAAGTTCATCGACGTAGGCCGCCAACGCGATAGCTCGTTCTGCGTTGTCGGTGGTCAGCATTTCAACCGCCAGTCTTGCCTGGCCCAGTCGTCCGGCTGCGTTGATGCGAGGTGCGATGCCGAAGGCAATGTCTTCTGCTGACAAAGTCGGCTTGTCGGAAAGCTCTGAGATCTTAAGCAGGGCCTGCAAACCTGGTGACGGGTTTTCGCGAAGGCTTTGAAGCCCATAGCGAACGATGATCCTATTTTCGTCAACCAGCGGAACGACATCGGCAACGGTCCCGATCGCTGTCAGCCCAACGGCGGATTTTAGAAACTCACGCATTCTCGGTGACGCTCGCTTGCCGTCGCCGAGCAATTGGCACACGGCCCAGGCGATTTTGAAGGCAACGCCGACGCCGCACAATTCACCGAAGGGGTACTCGGTTCCCGGAAGTCGCGGATGAACCAGTACAGATGCATCGGGGAGTTCTTCGCCGATATGATGGTGGTCACTGATAATCAGTTCCAGGCCAATTTCTTTGGCCAGAGCGGCTTCGTTAACACTGGCGATGCCGCAGTCAACAGTCACCACAAGCCGCGACGGATCTTCTTCGTGAAGTTGACGCAAAGCAGCTTCGTTTAAACCGTAGCCTTCTTCCATTCGACAGGGAATGTAATAGTCAACGTTGGCACCGGTTAGCTTCAGGCAATGCCACAGTAGCGCGGTTGAGGTAACTCCGTCGACGTCGTAGTCTCCATAAATGGTGACTCTCCGTTTGGATTTCATGGCTTCAACCAGCTTTGCAGCCGCTTCGTTAACGCCGGGAAGCAGAGTTGGATCGTGCAGGTTGGATAGCTTCGGTTCCAGAAAGTGCCGGGCCGTTTCCGGCGTTGTGTACCCTCGAGCAATCAACACCTGAGCCACCAACGGCGTGACCTTCAATTGAGCGCTAAGTCGTGTAATTGCAGATTCATCGTGAGGATGAAAAGTCCATTTCCGAGACACAAATTACTTCCGCTGCTAAAACCAGGCGATTGTCCGTGCGTCCGTGGATGACGCAAAACAGTGACGGATTTATCTTCATTCGATACGTCTCATTGCCAGATTCTATGCGTCAATGCATTTCATTTGTAGTCAGTCGTCTTTCACGCTGGTTTCTCATTTTCGACGGGAGCTGAATGCCGTATTTTCAACGTGGCGGGGCCGATGATTCAAACAGTGACGGTTCGATCATTCGCACATCAGGTGCTTACCGTTTATGCTTTCAGGTGGGCAGATTTGTCGGTAGTTTGGTTGGTCTGAGCTGCGGCGAGGTTGCTTCTGCGAACGGAGTTGTTCGACTTTCGATGGCCTGCTTTGCCCGGTTTTTGACAGGAAAGTTTCTTATGCTTCGTTGTACCGTCATTCTTTTCGCAATGTTGTTCCCCTGTATTGCCCTGGCCGCTGAGCCTGCGACGAAATTAGCAGGCATTCGTATTGCTGCCGATGACTGGCCATGGTGGCGAGGGCCGAATCGGAATGGCATCGCCAACGCCGATCAAATGCCACCTCTGGAATGGAGTGAAACCAGGAATGTTTTGTGGAAGGCAAAAGTGACGGGGCGTGGACATGGTTCTGCGACAGTCGTTGGCGATCGCGTTTTTCTGGCAACCGCAGATCATGAATCCCAGAAACAGGCGGTTGTTTGCCTGCATAAAGATTCCGGCAAGCAGCTTTGGGAAACCGTCGTCCATCAGGCTGGCTTTCCCGATGCAAACCAGAAGAAATCCGGTGGCAACGAAAAAGCGTCGTTGGCTTCTTCATCGGTTGCATGCGATGGAACTTACGTGTTTATTAATTTCCTCAACGATAAAGCCGTATTTACGACGGCACTGACAATGGACGGTGAACAGGTTTGGCAGACAAAGATCACGGATTATGTCATTCATCAGGGATACGGATCGTCACCGACTGTTTACGAAGACCTTGTAATTGTGTCCGCAGACAACAAAGGCGGCGGCGCGATAGCAGCGTTGGATCGAGCTACCGGCGACGTTGTCTGGGAACGCGAACGCCCCAGCAAACCGAACTACGCATCGCCAGCCATTCTGAATATCGATGGACGTGATCAATTGTTATTTACGGGCTGTGATCTGGTGACCAGCTTGAATCCGTTAACCGGCGAACAGCTTTGGGAAATGGAAGGCGCGACAACAGAATGCGTGACCACAACGGTTACGGACGGGGTGCGAATCTTTACCAGCGGAGGCTACCCGAAAAATCACATTTCCGCCGTTGCCGCTGATGGTTCTGGCAAGGTTGTTTGGGAAAACAACGTTCGCACTTACGTGCCATCCATGCTGTCTCAGGATGGGCTGCTGTACGCGATCATGGACGCAGGCGTCGCCGTTTGTTTCAACAGCGAAACGGGCGAAGAAGTCTGGAAAGGACGACTTGCAGGCACCTTCAGCAGTTCGCCCGTGCTTGTGGGAGACCGGATTTACGTAACCAACGAAGATGGCACAACGTTTGTGATGAAGGCTGGAGGCACCGACTTCATTAAATTGGCGTCAAATCAACTTGGTGACAATGTCTTTTCAACACCCACCATCTGTGGCGGCAGAATCTATTCTAGAGTGGCCTTCGTGCAGGATGGTATTCGTCAGGAATATCTGTACTGCATCGGCGAAAACTAGCAGCAAGGCCGGTTTGCGGTTCCGGGCTGATCAATGGATCAGCTCGTTACCTGCCAGCGGGCTTGATTTCATCACAGGTCTGGTCGAACTTCATGTTGGACGGAATGTTCTTATCCGTCCATTTTGCCAGTGATGTCAACTGACGCACATCGACAGCGCTGTTTTCGAACATCATCTGTCCCATTGGCCCGACAGCCGCCAGATATGCGCTGCGGATCACTTCAGACCTGGCATCTCGATTAAGAAATCCCTTGGGCTCTCCAGGTGGACGTCCCTGAGTTTCCTGCTTGTTTTCGTGGTGAAATGCGGTGTACAAGTACCAGCCACAGAAGTCCCAGTCGGGTTTATCTTTGTTTTGATCCTGAGAAAACCTGGCAGCGGTTTCCAGTGTCAATTCAGCCACCTTCCACGCAATTGGTTCAAAGTTGACTTGAGCGTCGTAGCCAGTACGTCCCGCGACGCGAGCGGCACGGCATCGAAGTCTCAATTCTCGTGTTTGATCTGACATGACATTCACGGCCGCTTCCAAAACGATCGGTTTTCGTTCACCGACTAATTGGCGAGGCGAAGTTACGTATTCCAATGCCATCAGAACAGCGTTCTGTAGTGCGACACCGGCAAACGGTCGATTCAGCTCTGCAATAAGAGCTTCTGCCAAAGCGTTTTGAATTTGTGGAATCGCGTTGGCTTTGATCAGGTACCGCTTAGCCGAATTTGCCGCGCGAATTTTGACCGCGTCTGGTTGATTCGCGTCGTTTAGTACCGACAGAATCAGGTCTTCAACCTGATCAAACATCTCAATTCGGGCACCACCACGTGGAGCCACGACTTCCATTTCCAGTGCCAGTTCCAGCCCTGCAGATCGGGCCAGAAGGTTGTCCTGAAGTAGCTGTTTGATAAATGGAAGCGACTCGCGATAAACGAGTTCGCGAAACGATTTCTTGTCGATGGCGTTCTGGATCAGGTTTCCTGCGCTGCTTAGGTCGCGTTCTACGTTTGAAAATGCGATTCCAAACGCGCTGCCGCCCCCTTGGACAGTCGAATCGCTTAAAACCAGAATTCGGTACTTCAGGCCGGCTCGAAGCGTTTCCATTTCGCCCTGGTTTCGAGGATTGGCACCGCTCGACAAGAGACTGCGGTAGGCCTTCAGATGCTTATTATAGTTTGCGAAGACTTCCGGCGTGATAAGCCCGCCGTCGATGCGTCTTACGGCGGTGACCGCCTTGCGTTGAGCGATGTCGTAGTCCTGTTGATTCGTGGGCTGTTGAGCAGCCGCGAACGATGAAAACAGAATGACGATTGCAAATCCCGCTATGCGAGATGGGTTTCTAAGTTCCGTCACCAGGTTTCTTTCGGAATACTGAACCGGCATAAATTCGCACCACTTCTTTGAGACGTCAATGTCTCTACGATTGCCCTTCATCCAATGCCAACACGAATCTGGCACGGAATTCCGGCGAATCAAACATACTCGCAAAACCGCAGATCTTCTGTGGAAAATTTACTGCAAGTGGAGAGTGATCAACAACTAACGGAGAACAAGCGTTTGCTTAGAATGACAGGTCGGACGGGGAACGTCCAGAATGAGATATGAACACAGATGAGAAAAAGACGGGTTTTTGGGCGTATGAAGGACCGTTCGCCCAGCTTGCACATTCGTCAAGAACGATTGTTCCGGTTTTTCGCGGAATGATGGCACGTACCTGACAGGGTGTGGTCTGCAAAATTCTGGTTTTCTTGTAACAAAACGAAGTCAAAGTTTAAAACATAAACCCGCTATTTGATTTGGCGTGGTGTTTTCTGCCCTGTCGATACGGGGAATTTTTGATGCAATTATCGGGCGAATTTCGCTGTGCGGGCGGTGACGACGAATTCAAATTGGACGATGGGCACTCAGTAATATGGTTTGTCTGGTTTGCGTAATAGCTGTTAGCTGGAACTGATTTAATCGAAATGATGAGACTTTTTATGTGAAATTGGGAGATCGCGATGCCGTGAAACGCGGTTTTCGTTCGATGTGCCTGCTCCTTTTTAGGGCGGTGAAAACTCGAGGGCTTTTAAAACTACTTGCATGATGCGGACCATGTAATGATGTCTGCAGTGCAACATGTGAACTCTGCAAATTCCCTGCTTGTTCGGTCCCAGGGGAATGCGGTTTCGATGTGAGATTGGCGTTGTTTGTTCCCGCAGACTTTGAATTTTGAGTCGCGAATACAAATTTTCGCGAGCCAGGCGTGAGGGCTTAACGGCAATTTTCCATGCCTTCACAACAGGAGGCTGACCCCGTAACATCCATCGCGTGGAAGCCTGAGGGTGTTTTCGGGGCGTGCAGTGACCTCGCCCCAACGCTGATTCTGTCGCGTGTCAGATGGGCAACCAGAGCGTTTTACGAGTTAACTGGTGCAATCCAATAGCAAGCTTTCATGCCGGGCTGATCGCTGTCAAACACTATAGCTGCACAAGCGGAAGGTATAAAAAGAGCGTCATGAGTATCCACTTTTTTAACGAGATGGAACGGTTGCACAGAGACATTGTCTCAATGTGTTCGACCGTCGAAGAGAACATCAGCGAGGCTGTTCGTGGACTGCAAAATCGTAGTGCGGGGCTTGCAGAAGAATTGGCAGTGCGCGATCGTGAAGTCAACGCGTTGGATATTCGAGTGGAAGAAGAGTGCCTGAAAATTCTGGCATTGTACCACCCGGTGGCCAACGATTTGCGTCGAGTGGCGGCAGTCATGAAGATCACGGTCGAACTGGAACGTGTGGGTGACCTGGCGGTCAATATTGCTGAACGTTCGGCATCGTTGTCGATGTTTCCCGGCTTTTCAATGCCCGTTGGCCTGGATGAAATGGCTACCGAATCGCTGGAAATGTTGCACGACAGTATCGATTCCTACGTCGAAATGGACGCCGAAAAGGCCAGAGCCGTCGTAACTCGCGACGACATCGTTGACGACCTGAATGACAAGCTTATTGAAGAGTTGCGTAAGGGGATGGTCAGCACTTCCGAGTTAGTTGAACCGGGAATGCACCTGTTTTCTGTGATTCGACACATCGAGCGGGTTGCCGATCACGCCACAAACATCGCAGAAGACGTGGTTTACCTGACTGAAGGGCAGATTATTCGACATCGCTTGAAAAAGTGATCGCGTTTCGTCTTCCAGAAACGACGCGGACAACAGCGAGGCGTGCCTGGCGAAGTTGTCGCATGCCCCGTAATTTTTTGTCCGTAACCGTCTGTTATTGCTGAAATGCAATTTCACAAACGTTCACTTGTAGAGAACTGCGTCTAAACGGCGTGTGTGTTTGGGGTTTCTGAAATTTGGGGAATACTTGTCTCAATTCAGTTTCCAATTCACAACTGAAATCACGCAGGAAGTTAACGCAATCTTAACACTTCAACACTGTGATTCGGCCATTGGAAACGCCTTACGCAGGAACTTGCCAGACCCGGCAGGATCTGTTTGTTGGGTGAGTATTTTGTTGGCCAGGTCAGCCGCACGACTTTTGCACCGCTTTGTTACGTTTACCAAAGCATGGCACGCGTGGCTTTCAGACGCTGATTTCAGGTCAGGCGCTGTTCCGTTTGGCGGCGTAACAGAAGTTTAAACGACAAGGAATTGATGATGAATTTTCGTTTGTGTTTCGCGCTTATGCTCGGAAGCCTGATTGGCTGTTCTGTCGAATCAGCCAACAATGGTGGAGATGTTGGCGAAAACGCCGTTGGCAGTGCCAAGCGGATTGTCGCTGACGGATCCAGCACAGTTGGTCCAATCACCGGCCTGGTTGGCGAAATGTTTGAAGAGTTGCATTCAGATGTTGAAGTGCCAGTGACCATTACAGGCACAGGAACCGGTTTCGGTCGCTTTGCTGCTGGCGAAATTGATATCAACGACGCTTCTCGACGAATCAAGGATTCCGAAAAAGCGAAATGCGAAGAAGGCAACATTGAATACGTCGAACTGATGGTGGCGATGGACGGTATTTCCGTCGTCGTTAACAAGGATAACGACTTCATCGATTCCATTACTGTTGCCCAGTTGAAGAAAATGTGGGAACCCGACAGCACTGTGAAAAAGTGGAAAGATATCGATCCGACATGGCCGGACGAAGATATCAAGCTGTTCGGTCCGGGCAGAGAATCCGGCACATTTGACTACTTCACCAAGGCGATTAACGGCGAAGAAGGAGCGACCCGAGACGATTACAGTTCCAGTGGCGACGACAATCAGTTGGTGACTGGGGTTTCAGGCGACAAGTACGCCCTGGGTTACTTCGGCTACGGCTACTATGAAATGAGCAAAGACAAGTTGAAGCTGCTGAAAGTGAGCTCAACAGACGACCCAGCTGCCGGCGTAGCTCCCAGCCCGGAAGTCATCCAGTCTGGCGCATATGCTCCATTGGCAAGACCCGTCTTTATCTATGTGAATAAAGCTTCCCTGAAACGCCCGGAAGTCGCTGAGTTTTTGACGTTCTATCTAGGCGAAGGTCAGGAAGCGATTCCCAAGGTTGGTTGCGTGAAAATGTCTGCAAAAGACCTCGAAGCAGCCAATGCGGCCCTGGCTGAAGCACTGAAATAGTGCTTTAGACGTTTGATCGGTGGTGACGGCCTTGATCATCTGATCAGGGCCCGACCGTCCATGGCAGGGGCTGTACGAATTGAAAGTGACGATTTAATCATCTCATTCTTCAGTTTTGCAATCTTGTGAGTGTCCCCGAGTGGCAATTTCGAACGCCGCCACCACAATTGTCGTTTTTACCGACCGACTGTTTAACGCAGCCTGTAGGATCAATGGATACATCGTCGATGAAGCCCTCTGTTCCCGCGTTTCTAAGAAAGGGACGCACCAGAAAAGGCTCAGACAAACCGCACGAAAAAGCTATTGGCTTTTTACTACTCTTATGTGCGCTGGTGTCCGTGGGAACCACCATCAGTATCATCCTGGTCCTGGTAAACGACGGCATTTTCAATTTCGTCGGCGAGAAGGCTTTTTTTCAACAGGTTTCGCTGAAGCAGTTCCTGTTCGATTCAAAGTGGCTGCCAGACAGCCCCGAGCCGCGGTTTGGCATTTGGCCGCTGGTTAACGGGACATTCATGGTTTCGGGTATTGCATGCATGATCGGCGTGCCTCTCGGACTTTGCTCTGCGGTTTATCTCAGTGAATACGCCGGCCCGGCAGAACGTTCAGTTCTGAAGCCCGTTCTGGAATTGCTGGCTGGTGTGCCGACGGTGGTCTACGGGTATTTTGGCCTGGTCTTTGTGACGCCCTACGTTCTTAAGCCGCTGTTTGAAACCCTGCTTGGTTTCGAAGTTGATACGTTCAATGTTGCCAGCGGCGGAATCGTGGTTGGGATCATGGTGACGCCGATGGTTGCTTCGATGAGCGAAGACGTTTTGCGTTCTGTTCCTCGGTCTTTACGCGACGCTTCCTACGCGCTGGGTGGAACTCAGTTTGACGTGTCGATGCGTGTTGTGGTGCCAGCCGCTTTATCCGGAATTCTGGCGTCCGTGTTGCTGGCCTTTGCTCGGGCAATCGGTGAAACCATGGCGGTTACGATTGCCTGTGGTACATTTCGTCGGATTGGCGTTAATCCGTTTGAAAGCATGCAGACGATGACAGGCTTCATTGTGGATGCATCTTTTGGAGAAGATGATGCTCAGGGAATTGTCGTCAAAAGCGCGTTCGCGGTCGCTCTTTCGCTGTTTCTGATAACACTGACGATCAACGTGATTTCCCAGATGATTCTTAGACGGTATCGGGAAGTGTACGAATGATATCCGCTCCCAATTTCACGTCTTCAGGTGACGCGTTCATGCGACGGCGTCTGTTGCTGTCGAGTTCTTTTCGGCTGATTTGTCGAGTTGCCGTGTATTCGGCCATTCTGGTTCTGGTCACGCTTTTGTCCGTCGTTTTGTGGCTGGCCATGGAACGCCTCACTCTGCAATTCTTTCAGCGAGGCTTTTCGTTAATTCCCGATCGAGCGGGAATTAAGGCGGGTATCTGGGGATCGTTCTGGTTGATTTCTTTGACGGCAATTTTTTCTTTGCCGGTCGGAATTGGCGCTGCCGTTTATCTGGAAGAATATGCTTCAGACACCAGGTTAACTCGGTTGATCAAAGTTAATCTTTCGAACCTTGCTGGCGTTCCATCGATCGTTTACGGAATGCTGGGGCTGACGGTTTTTGTCAGAATGTTCGGGATGTTTGGTCGAGGCATTCAGCTGAATCTTCTAAGCGGATGGCTGGTGGTTCCGCTTCCGTTTGGAAAAAGTGTCATTGCCGGTGCGTTGACCATGTCTTTGCTGATCCTGCCTGTCGTGATTATTACCACTCAGGAAGCGCTTCGTGCCGTTCCGGGGACGATTCGTACGGCATCGTTGGCTCTTGGTGCAACTCGTTGGCAGACCATTTGGTCTCAGATCCTGCCTGCTTCGTTACCTGGAATTACCACGGGAGCAATCCTGGCAATCTCAAGAGCAATTGGTGAGACAGCTCCCTTAATTATGGTAGGAGCCGTGACCTATTGCCGAATTTGCCCGGGTGGAATTGAATCTGTTCAAACATTGTTAACAGATCCTCAAAGAGTGCTGGCGGCACCTTTTGATAAATATACAGCAATGCCGATTTCCATTTACGGATGGATCACCAGCGGGCCGCCATTCATGTCTGTGGCTGCAGCTGGAATTGTCGTGCTGCTGTTTGTGCTGACCTGTTTTAACGGCATCGCCGTCTATATACGTCAGCGAGCTCGCAACAAATTGAAGTGGTAGCCTTCTGACAGGCGTGGAAAAAAGATGTCTTCTGAATCAATATCAAACGTGCCTCCATCTGTGAAGGGCGTCGATCGAGACAAAGATATGTCTTCGCACCCCATTAATGTGGAGAGCAAAGGCGTAAACTTTTGGTACGGCGATAATCAGGTTCTGTTTGATGTCAGTCTGCAGGTTCCTGAAAGGTCCGTGACCGCCTTTATTGGGCCATCCGGCTGCGGGAAAAGCACCTTCCTTCGCTGTCTGAACCGCATGAATGACCTGATCGAAGGTACTCGGATTACCGGTGAGCTTCAGATTGAAGGTCAGGATATCAATGCCAAAGACGTCGACGTCGTTCTGCTTCGCAAGCATGTGGGAATGGTGTTTCAAAAATCGACTCCGTTTCCTAAATCGATTTTCGATAACGTCGCCTACGGCCCCAGAATCGCTGGGCAAAGGAATCGTGCCTATCTTGCAGATCTGGTCGAATCGTGCCTGAGGCAGGCAGCATTGTGGGACGAAGTGAAGGATCGTTTGCAGGATTCCGCGATGGCGCTGTCTGGTGGTCAGCAACAGCGATTGTGTATCGCTCGAACTCTGGCGACGAAGCCTAAAATCATCCTGATGGACGAGCCCGCTTCCGCGCTGGACCCAGCAAGCACTTCGCGCATTGAAGACCTGATCGGCGAATTGTGCAATGAGTACACCATTATTATCGTGACTCACAACATGCAGCAGGCTTCACGAGTCAGTCATCAGACAGCCTTCTTCTTTGAAGGCAAGCTGATTGAACTTGCTCGCACCACGCAGATATTCACCAACCCAAAACAAAAACAAACTGAAGACTACATCACTGGCCGTTTTGGTTAGTGCGAGCTGCATTGCCTGTAGTAGATTCCCGCAACGGCGTCGAAACAGTGTGACGAACCGGAATATTCGATCGGTTTGAACCGCGAACCTCGCAATCCTGCACTTGCACCCGAATGTTGCAGAATGTCCGCCCGGTATTGACCGATACGACCGTAACGGGAGAAGCTGAAGAGCTCATGGTGGAGCGTTCGATTTTGATCTTGCCCCCCCCCACGGTTTTCCGGCGATTATGTCTTCAAATCCAGCTCAACCCAGCACACCGTATTTTCGTATCGATCCACAACATCAGTTGCTGGAAATGATGCAAAACGCCGTTGGACGACTCACTTCCGGGCGTGTCAGTATCGAGATTGCTGAAGAGCGAGTCATGCTGACAGGCAGCGTTCGTAGCTGGCACGAGAAACAAAATGTTCAGGAAGGAATCCGTGGCCTTAGTGGCCGCCGAGAGATCCGCAACAGGTTGCAGGTTTACACCTGATTGAGTGTTAATTCAGGCCGACATGGTTGTTGACTGCGTGCAGCAGGCCACAGGTTTTGGGCTGTTTGGTAAAACAGCGGGGCAATCAGTCATTTGTCTTTTAAAATTCCCGACCTGCGTGTTGCCCGACTGTTTCAGCAGTGTTCAATGTTAAACATCTGCGGATCGCTGCCAGTTTGAGCAAACTGTTTCAGCCACGCACGCGACTGTTTTCGTTTTCCTGGATAGACTTGTGCCATTGCGCATCTGCCTATTCATCGTGAAATTGGAACGTCCTTTCATGTCGGAACCACATCCTGCCCGCATGGGCCACATTGCCGGTTTTTCAACTTCCCCCAGTGCTCCGCCGATTTATCAAACGACCGCGTTTGATATTCCGGATCTGGATGTCCTGGCGGAAATTTATGCTGGTTCTACGGTTGGCCATATTTATACCCGAGACAGCAATCCAAACCATTCGGCACTGGCAGAGTCAATCGCAATGCTTGAACGCGCTGAGGCGGGCGCAGTTTTTTCATCAGGCATGGGGGCAATTGCTGCCGTCGCAATGACGCTTGCGGGCTGCGGCGATCATGTGATTGTCGGACGGTCTTTATACGGAGTCACGTTGAAACTGATGAGCCGGTTGCAGCAGCAGTTTGCTGTGGACGTGACCTACGTCGATGCGTGCGTTCCCAATTCTGTTGCGGCTGCCGTAAGGGATAATACAAAGTTCTGTTTGATCGAAACCGTTTCCAATCCACTTTTGGAAGTCGCGGACGTTGCCGCCATCGCGACTGCACTTGGATCTGTTCCGCTGGTTGTTGATAGCACCTTTACGACTCCGGAACTGGTTCGTCCTTTGGAACAAGGCGCAGCGATTGTTGTACACAGTGCGTCGAAGTACCTGAACGGTCATGGTGACGTGATGCTGGGTGTGGCCGCTGGAAGTGCGGCTCACATGAAAGCCGTTCGAGCGACATCAAGTGTATTAGGTCAAAACGCGAATCCGTTTGAATGTTGGTTAACTCAGCGAGGTTTGCGGACTTTGCCTTTGCGAGTTCGGCAGGTTTGCGAAACAACAGCCGGGCTGGCGGAGTACCTCAGTACTCATCCCCAAGTCAGCAAGGTCTACCATCCGTCACTGATTGCACATGGCACTCATGCAACGGCTGCACGGTTGTATGCATCAGGGGCTAATGGAGAAATTCGCACAGGTGGTATCGTTTCGTTTGTGTTAAACGGTGGCGGAAAGGCAGCCGTGACAAAGTTTATGCAGCTACTGGCAACGATTCCGTTTTCACCAACGCTGGCGGATTCTCGCACAACGATTTCACATCCGGCCACCACGTCTCATGGCTTCATGACCAAACAGGAACGTACCGCGTTGGGGATTGTCGACGAAATGATTCGCCTTTCTGTCGGGTTGGAATCGTTTGAACAACTACGCGATGAGTTGGACGCAGTTCTGACTCAATTGGATCAATAAGCTGATTTGAGGACGCAGTTTGGCTGTTTATCAGCGGCGAATCTGCGTGAAGCGTTTCACCTGGTCTGTGAGAGCGATCTCAGTCGGCAGGCGTTCCATTGAACTTGCGCCGTAGAAGCCGTCGATGTTTGTAACGCGGTCAAGCACGTATTGAGCGTCTTCCGGCATCGCGATCGGGCCACCATGACATAGAACCAGAACGTCGTCGCGAACAGCGCGAGCTGCTTCCGCGATTTCGCGAACTCGGGTGACGCTGTCGTCCAGAGTGAGCGCCGTTTGTGCGCCGATGGAACCGCTGGTGGTCAGGCCCATATGAGCCACGATGATATCAGCGCCGGCGGAAGTCAGCACTGCCGCCTGCTGGGCGTCGAATGCGTACGGCGTTGTCAGCAGTCCCATCGAATGTGCTTCTGCAATGCATTCCACTTCCAGGTTAAAGCCCATTCCCGTTTCTTCAAGGTTTGCTCGGAAGACTCCATCGATCAGTCCGACCGTTGGAAAATTTTGAATGCCGGCAAATCCCAGATCCTGAAGTTCCTTCAGAAACGAAGTACGAAGCATGAATGGATCGGTTCCACAAACTCCGGCCAGCACGGGAGTATGCTTGACTGCGGTAATGACTTCCTTCGCCATATCTTTGACGATGTCGTTTGCATTGCCATAGGGCAACAAGCCAGCCAAAGATCCTCGACCCGCCATGCGATAGCGACCGGAATTGTAGATGACGATTAAGTCAATGCCGCCCGCCTCTTCGCACTTTGCGCTGATGCCTGTTCCCGCACCGCCGCCGATAATCGGTAGTCCGGCTGCGATCTTGCTGCGAAAACGCTTCAGAATGGAATCTCTGGTTTCTGCCATGGGACGGTGCGATTCTTTATTGGCGACCTGGATACAGCTGCTAGGAATTGAAGTGGCGAAGCGATCCAACAGCTTGAGACTCGCAACAGCGAATTTTGCTGACTTGTGGCCGCAGAGAACGCGACTACGCGGGCTGGTTCCCACAAGTCAAAACTATCCATGGCAAAACGTAAATTGCTTAAAGACAAACGCAAAGCTCGCTGATTACGTGCGCCGCGATTCACAACGGTTGGTTGCTTTCCGACGAAGATCGTAAGTCAACACAGGCTTCTTAGCCACCCGCGACGATAAATTATCTGAGAGGTCGTGGATCTATGGTGTGCGGTGACGTGTTACCGCTTTTCTTTACCCGCAGCTCTTCAAAGTGCCAGGTTTTCCAATTCGCGAGGGTTCACCAATCAAAAGCTTCGGCGAGTCGAAGCACTCCAATGAATTGATTAACAGCCGCGGAGCAAAAACAGGGAACCCAACCGGGTAGCCGCCACCGTCGTGAAATCAGCAGCGGTGTGGCGATTGGGGCGATAACATACTTTGGGGCTGCGACATGTCGTTTGAGTTTCGGTTGCAACACGCAACATGCAGTTGTCGGCAGAGGTAAGCAAGACACGTTGGCGAGTCTGTCGCTAAGCGGCATCGCCGAGTCCTGCTCAGTTTCGCTCGGAAAACTTCCCCAGTGTTGCGCGGCACATGGCTTTCACAACGCGAGCAGCAAGCCGTAAAACAACGTCGCCCGAGCGACTGTTGAGCAGAGCTGTTTCCGTTGAGTTGGTCTTTTCCAGCACGTTTACAGCTCTATAGATACGTTCCTGCAAAATCTGATCGCATTCTTGGGATGAACGTATCGCCCTGTTCAGGACGACGGATGCATGACGAGTGGCTCGCCGATCTTCGCCGGAAGTGTCCAGTGAATTCAAACCAATTGGAAAGTCCGTGGATCCGCCCGGAAATATTTTGGATAAGGACATTGCAAGTTGCCGCTTCTGGTAGGTAGCAGGTGTTCACTACATTTTACGTAGAAATCGGAGGCCGACGTCTACTTCAATGGATCGCATTACGGGCTGGCAAGCGGACCAGGTTTTCTGGATTTTCCTGAGAACTTTCAGCTGGCAGTGGCGGCAGCAACAGCACGCGTGCGAGGCGATTAAACTGGTCGAATTGTTTTCTTCTGCACAGCGAAAGCATCTGGTCGCGAACTTCGATATTTATGCGGCTTTTGGGTGAGAGCAGCACAAGCTGAAGCAGAGTTGTTTCTGCGACCGTCACATGATCTCCATCGACAAACGAGAGCACTGTTTTGGCCAGACTAATCGCTCTGTCGTCAGTCAATTGCTGGTTCAACTGATACTCCAGATAGACGCCTCTAGCATATGCCAGCAGTTCTGCGCGAGTTCCGTCAGTGCTTATACGTTGTTCCATTTCATCCAGTTTTGTGCCTTCAGTGCCATATTGGCCTGGGTATCGGGCAATCAGTGTGTAAGCCAATTTCAGGCGAGGATGCTGTTCTGGATCCAGTCCTGCGTGCACAGACTTTTGGTAAGCGTCGATTGCACCTGTAAAGTCGGATAGTTCCAGACTTGCATAGAAGCAGTTTGCCCATGCTTCTGCCGCAAACGGACTTTGTTCCGCTAAGGTGCTCCATTCTGTTTGAATTGCCTGCCACGCAGCGTGGTCTTCAATTTGTTGTTGCGTTTGCTGTATTCCGGGAAACGGATGGATTGTGGTTTGATGGACGCAGGTTCGCCGAAATAAATCCAGAAATTGGCAAGCAGAATTGGCCGTTTGAAAACTGGCCAGCGCTCGCTCCGCCCCCAGAATGTCGCCGTTCTTCAGCAGTGCATGAGCTTTGCTGGCCGCCGATTCCGCTGCAAGTTCTGCTGCCCGAACCGGATCGACTGGCACGGGAACGTTCGCATTGACGGCAAGGACCGTGATAGCCGCTGAGGCGACGAAAAGGCTTAGGCACCAATAGAACAGAGAACTTTGATAGAACCGTCTGCGCGGCAACAGCGATTCCAGATCTGACGATAGTTCTGCTGCGCTGGTTTGTCTGTCGGACGGGTTGAATGAGAGTCCTTTTAACAGAACGTTGACAAGCCCTGCTGGCAGTTGTTTGCCAATTTGCGTCAGATCTTCAGGCGAAACGCCCTTCATCTGGCGAGCCAGTAACAGATTAGCCGCTTCGGCTCTGCTGCGCGTATCAACCGTTACACCGAACGGCGGGCTGCCTGTAATCAGGTGCCAAAGAGTTGCACATAATCCAAACACATCTGTTTCGCCACACAGTTGCTCAGGCTGGACGTGGCTTTCATCCTGGTCATTCTGTTTTTGTCCGGAGAGATCGGAATTCAACAGCAGTCGTAGTTGTTCCGAAGCCATGTAGGGAAGCGTGCCTCCCGCAAGCCGGACCGCGTCTTTTTCCGAAGCAGCCAGGTTGAAATCCAGAAGAGCCGCAGACAGGTCAGGCAGCAGCAGCACATTGCCCGGCTTTATATCACAGTGCAGCACCTTGTTTCCGTGAGCGTGCTGCAGCGCGTTACTAAGCTGAACTCCCCACTTCACGACTGCGGTTATATACGAATCTTTGTCCGCGATCAGAAGTCGACTTGTGCTGCGCTCTTCCGTAGCTCTGGATGTGTCTTTTTTCTTCGCATTGTCAGCGTTCGCATCCGCCACAAATCGACGAAGTTCCAGTCCGTTGATTTTGCTTGTTCCGCCCTGCTTTTCCCTGGTCGCCGCCCATTCTGCCATGTGGTCCATGGTGACGCGGGTTTCCAGCGGCATGCAAATCGCGACCAATCCAGAGTTGTGATCCGGATGAATGGAATAGACTTTGGCAATGCCTTCAAATTCCAGCATCCCCAGCAGATCTGCTTCTCGCTCTCCGCGAATGCAGACTTTCACGATCACATCGCGATTGCCCAGATCAACTTGCCTTGCGGTGAAGACACGCGACAACGCCCCTCTACCAATCTGTTCCGTCAGGTAGAAGCCGCAGAACATTTGCCCGATTTTAGGCCAGCGTTCTTCTGGAATCTCTTCAACCAGCGACGGATGATCGTGCAGCACCTGATCGAACTCGATCACTCGATAAAGCGACTGTTCAACTCCGGAGAACTGCCCTGCAAATTCGCTGGCCGCAACCGGTGAGCCCTTTTCACGATAGCGACAGTACTCTTCGTAGGCCAGATCAATGACGCAACTGGGAAACTGATTCAGCCACGGATGTTGGTCGAGAATCTGTTTTGCTGAAAAGTCTTCACTGAGTTCCCCATCCAGAATGTTGGCAACCAACAACCTGGCATCCTCCCTCTGCATTGCAGGTGAGTCATCCAGATCTGAATCAGGAGCTACCGTGCCCATCGTAAAATGCAGTCGATCGAACATTGCGGGAAAGAGGTCTGCGATGATTCAGCATACGAAGGTTTGAATTAGATCGCAAAACCGAACGTAAAAATCAGACCGTTGGTGACAATTTTTACCAAGCCGTCGAATTCGAAATGTGGCACGCCGGCGTCACCACGTGGGTATTACCAAGTGGGCATTGGCGTTATGGCGTACAATGTTCTGGTAAAACAAACAGGTGTCCATGCCTGTTTGGGGGGCGACTACTTTTGTGTCGCTGGAACGTGGCGGATTTTCTTATGAGGTTGCAGACTCAACGTCCGAGTCGTTCTTTCTGGCAATCCGATTCAAAATGCGTCGCACGTGGCGTTCTGAAACGCCCATTGAAGCTGCAATCTCAGCTTGGGTCGCACCGTCTCTGCGAAGTTGCAGCAGTTTCAGGTTTCTATCTTCTTCGTCCAATGTCAACTTGTCCCATTGCTCATTAGCGGCGGCAAACTGGCTTGGGGTCGGCTGGCTGAATCGCAGGCGATTGTCTTTTTGAACCGCTGGCAACTGCTCGGTTCCAGACGGAGGCTCTTTTCGAGATCGCTGACGGCGGCCTGCATCGATGACCTTGTTTGACGCCATGCGGCACAGAAATCCGGCCAATTCGCCTTCAGATCCAATCCGTTCGACGACGGAAATATGGCCAAAGAAGCTTGCCCAAACAGCCTGAGCAAAGTCTTCCGAATCGAATCGGTCTCGAATGGCGCGGTTCATCCTTCGGCGAACAGCGCGAAGGATATGGCTGCCGTATTCCTCGACAATCTTTTCCGACGCTGCTTCATCGCCATTGGAGACGCGTTCTAGCAGGTTTCGAAATCTATTCTGGCGACTGAGATCGTCTGATTCGCTACTCTCTGATTCGCTTGTCATAGTTGCGCCCGTCCGAAGTAAGGCCTCAAACTCAGAAAACCTGAATCAATAAAATGCGAATGCTTCACTGATCTGATAGGGCAAATGAAGCAAGCATGAAATTCATGCCAGTCAACTGGATGACGGATCGAATGGTTTCAGCATCCGTCGTCCAGTGTCTGTGAATTTCGACGACGACTGTTAATGAAAGCTAGTCGTCCGACGGATCATCGGCGTCATCAACGTCCGCTTCTGCATCGACGTCAACATCCAGATCGACATCCACGTCTGCGTCTGCATCAGGGTCAGCATCTGCTGCGACCGGACCGTCGTCATCATCATCATCATCAATTTTTGCACCCTTCTTCAGGCTGCGGATTGAATCGTCATCATCAGGAATCATTGGATTGCCGTCAGCATCCAATGCTTCTTTGATGGGCTGCAGGAAGTAGCGACGCTTGCCCTTGGACAGAAGTGCCTGAAGTTTTTCTTCGGCCTTGTCGCGTTCGTGGTAAAGAAATCGACCTTCTTCACGCATTGTACTACTGTACAAAACCCAGATCAGTCGACGACGAGCAGGAACATCGGCCTTTTTCTTGCGCGTTCGAGTTGCCGTTGTCTTCTTCTTCTTGACAGCTTTCTTTTTGGCAACCTTTTTCTTCGCTGGTGTTGCTTCGATTGCTTCGGCCGCCTCGACTTCACGTCGCATGCTTAATCGGCTTTTTGCCATTTCGCGTTGATCTCGGAAAAATTTTTGAGTTTCAATTGAGTCGAGCAGTTGGCCGACACGGACAAATTCGGACGCCGTAAATTGACGTCAAGTCGCTAAGAATAACGCCGAAGCATATAAAATCAACGGGTTATCGCAGACCGAACATCTACATGTTCGGCCTTTTTGAGCGGCGAACGCAGTATTGAACCGCGAAAAACGCTGATGTTTGCAGGTCTAGGCGTCTGCATCCAGTTCCACAATTTGCAGTAGTTGAGCTTTCTCAACATCTGCAATATCGCTGTGGCAGGCGGCCTGAGTGTCCTCTGCGCCCATTTTTTTGCGTGTTTTTGATGCCAGTCGGTGTACTTCTTCTGGAGACAGCACGCCTCGCTGTTCCAGAATTTTTCGTTGATCTTCTGTTAACGCGTCGGTTACCTTCGCGTTTTCCCATTTGTATTGGTCCGCTTTGCCGCTGGCGAACTGCTGAATTTCTTTACTGATTCGCACGCTGCACCAGTCGTGGCCGCACATCGCACAAAAGTCGGTGTCCACGTCCAGATCTTCGTCGTGATACGCTCGAGCTACATCCGGGTCGAAACTCAGCTGAAAATGCTGCTCCCAGTTCAATGCCGCTCGAGCTCGCGTTAATTCGTCGTCGCGATCACGAGTGCCGGGAATTCCCAACGCAACATCCGCAGCATGCGCGGCAATTTTATAGGCGACGCAGCCTTGCTTGACGTCGTCCTTTTTGGGAAGCCCCAGATGTTCTTTCGGAGTCACATAGCACAACATGCTGGCCCCATGCCATGCGGCACTTGTGGCGCCAATGCAGCTGGTGATGTGGTCGTATCCGGGGAAAATGTCGGTTACCAATGGGCCCAGCACATAAAACGGAGCACCGTGGCACAGGCGACGCTGCAGCTTCATGTTGAATTCAATTTGGTCCAAAGGCACGTGCCCCGGACCTTCGACCATTACCTGCACGCCTTTTCGCCATGCTCGTTCTGTAAGTTCACCCAATGTTGACAATTCGGCCAGCTGAGCAAGGTCCGTGGCGTCTGCCAGTCCGCCGGGGCGTAGGCCGTCGCCGATGCTGAAGGTTACATCGTGCTCTCGCATGACGTCGCAAATGTCTTCCCACAATGTGTACATGGGGTTTTGCTTGTCATGGTGAATCATCCATTTGGCCAGCAGCGACCCGCCTCGGCTGACGATTCCGATCAAGCGATCCTTCACCAGTTCGATGTGTTCCTGCAACACGCCAGCGTGAATTGTGAAGTAGTCGACTCCCTGTTTTGCCTGGTGATGCAGAGCATCCAGAATGATTTCACGATCGAGCAGTTCGATTCGGCGACCGATAATCATGGAATAAATCGGAACGGTGCCGATTGGAACGGTGCTGTTTTCAATAATGGCAGCTCGGCACGCGTCCAGATCGCCACCGGTTGACAGGTCCATGACGGTGTCTGCACCCCAGCGTTCGGCCCATTGCAGTTTTTCAACTTCTTCGTCCAGTCCTGACGAAACAGGCGACGCGCCCATGTTGGCGTTCACTTTTGTCTTGGATGCTCGCCCAATGCACATGGGGTCGAGATTATACTTCAGGTGATTTTTATTGGCTGGAATCACCATTCGCCCGGCCGCAATTTCGTCGCGAACCTGTTCCGGCGAAAGATGATCTTCTCGATCCGCAACTCGCAGCATTTCAGGCGTGACAATGCCCAGACGAGCTGATTCCAGCTGAGTAATCGGCTGAAATCCTTCAGGCGCCTGCCATGCTTCAGCAGTCTCGTAGTTGGATTCGTAGCCTTTCTTGATGGTCCAGCCTTCGGGCATAAAGTCCCAGGCTGTTTTATCGGATGCGTCGGGCATTCCGGGCGTGTTTGGCGACGAATACGTTAACGCACCAGCTTTTCCGGGAGCGATTGCCGGGGCTGCAGAAAAGCTGCCAGGAGTGGTTCCGGCATGCTCTGAACTTGGGTCTGCCGCAACAATCTTCGGCATGAACGATGCCGCTCGAGCGATATGGTCAACAGTCATCTAAACTACCTCAACACATTCATGAATCTTCGAAAGCCAGACAACAGTTTGACGAACTCACACCAAAAATGGGCCGACGAAGGGGCACGAATCGTATTATTCGCTCAGCTTTTTTCAATTGTTGATCGTTTTTTGCGACTCTTCGGGTTTCCTGATTTGTTCAGACCAAACAGATTCTGTGAAAATCCAACGTGTGGGCCGCGTAAGTAAGTTGAGCCGCAGCATGTTTGCAGCATGCCTGCCGGAGTATTTTCGGCGACTTCGATTGCTGGGAACCCGGCGTCATGCTGACTACCATCTTGCGTATTCCGTTCTGCCGATCCGTGCCCCAAAAACAACGTCGGCAAGTTTTCGGGGATGAGATCTGCGAACGACCTTATCTTCTTAGCCCAGATTCATGTGAAATCGGATTGTGAATATTGTGGAAGACGACGCGACCTACATTTGTGACCATTGCGGCGAGGAAATTGTAATTCCAATTGATCTGGCGGCCGGGCCGACTCAGGAATACGTGGAAGATTGTCCCGTTTGCTGTAGTCCCAGTGTGATTAACGTAGAGGTCAGCGATGGTGATGTTCGAGTTTGGGCGAGTCCCGAATGATGGGCGTGATGTTCGTTTCGGCGGCAACGGAAAATAGTTGAAATATCTGCTGTCAGCAGATCATCCTCATAAGACGGAACAGGCGAGTCGCATGTTCTGGCCGAGTGTCTTTTGATTTCCAAAGAAATTTTTCGTGTTGGAGTACTGTGAATGAAATTGTTCAAAACTGTTGTTTGCCTTGCATTGGTTTGTGTTGTTAGTGCCAGCGGAATCGCTGACGAGAAGAAAGCCAAAGGCAAGGGCGCTGGCAAGAAAACCCCAGGCGTTACTCAACGATTCGTTGCGAAGCTGGAATTGACACCAGAGCAAAAAGAAAAGGTTGCGGCTATCGACAAGCAGTTCGCTGCCAAGGCAAAAGAACTGAACAAGCAACGTGACGACATTTTGACAGATGAACAGAGGCAGGCTCAAAAAGACGCCGGCAAGGCAGCTAAAGACGCTGGCAAGACTGGTGCTGAAGCTCGCAAGGCTGTTCAGGATGCACTGAAGCTTACTGATGAGCAATCAGGCAAAATGAAAGAACACACCAAGGCTCAGGCTAAGTTGAACGCCGACGTTTTGGTCGAGCTGAAGAAGGTTCTTACAGCTGAACAGCAGGAAAGCCTGCCTAAAACACGCGGCCCGGCTGCTGGTGAAAAGAAGCCAAAGAAGAAAAAAGACGCGGCTTAGTTTTCAATGCCACTGACCTACGCCTGGTTTTCGTCCAGCGACCGCTTGCCAATAATGGCTGGTCGATGCCCGGCGAATGAAACCTGAATCTAAACCAGTGTTTGTAAATCAAAGAACCCGATGAACTGCGAAACCGCAATTCGTCGGGTTTCTTTTTTTGCCGTCCTGGATTATTCAGCCCCACGCGAGCACAAGCAGCAACGGCTAAGCTCCGGAAACGTGCATTCAAAAAATTCCAGTGTTCCGCCAAAGGGAGTTTGTCGTTGTTCAATATTGGGTCAGCCTGATAACATCGGCGCAGACATAATTAAAGCTCGACGGCAAAATCCCTGGATTTACCGCCGACCACTTCGTTCATCCGCCGTGCCACTTGAACCGGTCCGTTTTTACTATGTTAGCTCCCAATACGATCTATCAGGATCTTCTTACACTCGTTCGTAAAGCCGCTTTGCTGGGGTCTTGTGGATCCGTTTTGGGATGGGATCGCGAAACGTATATGCCGGTCGGCGGCAACGAACACAGAGCGAATCAGCTTAGCATGCTGGCTGGACTGGCTCATGAATGGTCCGTTAATCCAAAGATCGGCGAATTGCTGGGGCAGTTACAGGACAGTGAATTTAACGACGCCCCGGATTCCGATTCTGCCGCCAATATTCGCGAAATCAGTCGCAGCTATCAGCGTTCACGCAAACTACCGCAGCGGCTGGTGGAAGAAATTTCACGAGTGACAGCGCTGGCTCAACACCATTGGGCGACGGCTCGTTCAAATGGTGACTTCACCGTATTCGTGCCGTGGCTGAAGCAGATTATTGATCTTAAGCGAGAAGAAGCGTCGGCCGTTGGCTTTTCCGAAGGCGGCGAGCCCTATGATGCTCTGTTGGATGAATACGAACCAGGAGCCAACAGTGCAGGCATAGCAACTGTATTTGCCGGACTTCGGTCGGAATTGGTCCCGTTGCTGGACGCCGTTAAGGGATCGACAAAACAGCCGGACACCAGCATTCTTTCGCGTGAATATGCTGTGGAACAGCAGGCGAAATTCGGTCGCATGGCGTCTGCTGCGATTGGTTTCGATTTTGATAAAGGTCGACTGGATGTCACGACGCATCCGTTTTGCAGTGGATTTGGCCCCGGCGATTGCCGGCTGACCACACGCTATGACAAAAATTTCTTCTCGTCCGCATTCTTCGGAACGCTGCATGAATCCGGGCACGGAATCTATGAACAGGGTTTGCCTGAATCCGCCTTCGGTACTCCGTTGGGCAGCGCTGTGTCTTTGGGGATTCATGAATCGCAATCGCGAATGTGGGAGAATCTGGTTGGACGAAGTTCGGCATTCTGGACACACTTTTATCCGCACGCCCAAACGTTCTTCCCTCAGGCTCTTGGCAACACCTCCCGCGAGGACTTTCATTTTGCGATCAACGCCGTCAACCCGTCATTCATTCGCGTAGAGGCCGATGAAGTGACGTATAACCTTCACATTATGTTGCGGTTTGATCTGGAACGAGATCTGATTGCGGGCAGACTGCAGGCGGAAGATGTGCCCGAAGCATGGAATTCGCGTTTTACTTCGGACTTCGGAATTACTCCGCCCACGGATGCGGATGGATGTCTTCAGGATGTTCATTGGAGCGCCGGGCTGTTCGGTTACTTTCCGACATACGCGTTGGGCAACATGTATGCCGCTCAGTTTTTTGAAGCTGCGGAAGAACAGATTGGCGATCTGCAGGGAACGTTTGCCAAAGGCGATTTCCAACCATTGCTGCAATGGCTGAGAGAGCACATTCATCACCACGGACAGAGATTTTCTGCCAGCCGATTGGTTGAAGTCGTGACCGGCAAACCGCTGTCTGATCAGCCGCTTACGCGACAACTAAACAACCGATTTCGACCACTGTACGGAATTTGATTTGGTTGTGCGTTCACTGTTCAGGCTTTGGTCTGTCGAGCTTAGTCAGCTGCTAACTATAGCGGCGTGTGCAGACCGGAATTGAAAACGCTGCAGGGGCAGCTGAAACAGGAACCATGAATTATCTTGCTCACGGATACCGATTTCTGGATCAGCCACTGTACGTGGCCGGGACAGCAGTGCCGGACTGGTTAAGCGTTGTGAATCGCAAGGTGCGTGCGAGAGTTCGGTTGGTGACGCCGGTTGTTCAGGCGACGGAATCAGCCGATGTGCGGCAAATTGGTCAAGGAATTCTGCAGCATCATAAAGACGATGACGTATTTCATCGTTGCGAACCTTTTATGGAAATGGAAGGTCTGGTGGCCGCAGAGTTTCGCCGGCACATGCCCGACCAGTTCGACCACAGGCCTGGTTTTCTTGGGCACATCGTCGTCGAACTGATGTTGGATGCGTCGATCGATGCTGCCAACCCTTTGTTGCTGGATGGCTTTTACGAAGCGATGGGCAAAGTCGATTCGCGGCTGGTGGAAGCGACCGTGAATCAGATGGCGACACAAACAACGGACAGGTTGGCGTGGTTTATTGATCGATTTCGCGAGGAACGTTTTCTTTACGATTACCGGCAGGATGATGGCATGTTTTTTCGGTTGAATCAGGTTTTAACCCGAGTCAACCTGCCATTGATGGACGCTGCGTGTATTGTCGTTTTAGGATACGCTCGCCAACTGTTAAAAGAGCGAGGGCACGAACTGCTTCGCTGTGTGGAATCACCCAATGGTGGTGGGGATCCAGATTCTGTTGGGTGAACTGGTGTGTTGTTCCGTCGCTGCCACTATTGCGACGAAGAACGACTTCCATTGGGTGACCCCGCAATTTCAACACCTTCCGGCAACGGGCGAGCGGCTACTCTTAGATTCAGCCGATGAGCGAGTTCGCGGATTTGATGGAAGTATTGAAAGTCGTCCGGATATAGCCAGATTGTTACTACCGTATCTGGTTCAGTCGCTTCAAGTATCTGACGAAAGCGGCTGCCAACTTTTACGGCGGCGTCGACTGTTTCGGCGTTCAATGTTTCTGCTGGCAGCACGGACCATCGCGAAACGCTGATTCGATAACCGCTTTGCCCCTGCTGCAAAGCCTGCAAAGGCGGCATGGAGTCCCTTTGGACGGTGTACTTCATGTGGAAGCCACCTTCGGGACCAACCATGCCTTCATACCGATGAAACTTCGCGACCACGCTGCGGCGTGACGCTACCTGACTGCGAAGTCGTTCCAGAAGTGCTTCCAGCGGTATGTGGGCGATCCGACCTGCCGCCATACGGAAGTGAAGTTCGCCTTCCTGAACCGAACGGCTTACCGGAGAAAGTCGATGATTGATTCGTTCTCCGATCGGTTTTGTCGCCTCCGATTGCTCCAGCGATTCTCTTAGTTGTCTGGTTTCTTCGGTGACCTGGTCCAGTGCGTCCGAAACGTATTTCTGGCGACTTGTGAGCGATGTTAACGTGGCATTTATGGAAGTTGCCGTCTTCTCCTTCAATGATAGCTCATCTTTTAAAGTGCTGATCTGGTTTGTGAGTCGCAGTTCTTCGGCGGCGATGCCTTCCGTTCGGGCTTCTGCAAGTTGAGCATAGGTATGCAGGTTTTGCAGCTCGGCTTGCAGTTCTTCCAGCGTGCGTTCTGAGTCAATAATGCTGTTCTGGACAAAGTTGAGTTCCAGCGTCAGCGATTCGATTTGCTGATTCAGTTGAGCTTCGTCACTAAGCGATTTTTCTGTGGCCTTGGCGATTTCCGGTTCCGTCAGAGATTCCAGGGCGGCGGCTAATGGCGTGAAGTCTGTGGTGTCGTCGTGGACGTCTTCCTGGGCATTCTTTTCGGAAGCTGCGTTGCCTGCATCCGAAAGGTTTGGCATCGCAAATGGATCTGGCAGTTCCAGAGCTTGTTCGGAAACTTGAATCGGTTCAACATCTGGAAGATCAATCAGCAGATCGTCGTCCCAGTTGTTCGTCGGTTCCGATAGTGCAACCACCGCCGCCGTCGACGTTGAAAGCTCAGGCGTCAACGGCGGTTGGCGAGCAACCTTTACGCCCACGACGACGATAAGAATAATCAGAATGCCGACGATGTTGGCGATAATATCCAAAAACGAATCGGACCCGAATTCCTGGTCGCCCGTTGCTCTGCGACGACTCATATTGAATTCCTTCGCTGAGGTGCGTTGACTTCGATCGGTTCGGCTGGATCATGCAAAGGTGAGATGGAGGGACTATCTGCGGCGCGTTTTAGCGTTGGTGGTTTAACGTCCACTGATGAATCGCGGTTTTGCTGATCGAACCAGTTTTGGACGGAACGCGTCGGCACGTTCATCTCATCGAGCTGTCTGGCCAGGTGATTCTGACGCTGCCAGGCATCGCGACCGATACGGAAGTCGACCATAGGCAAAGCGAATTCAGTATCCGCAGGTTTTTGCTGATCCATTTCAGCTGCCAGGCCTTCAAGCGTAACCGCCAGAATCTGTTGGTCATCGTATTCACTGACGTCGATGGCTTCGTAACGACCAATCGTCAATTGATTCTGATCCAGAGCAACGGTAACGGGATAACGTCCTGCTAACCTTGTCTGATGCGTTTGACGACTTTGTGTCAACAGTGAAAGCAGAAACGGATCCGGCTGCTGTGCTTGAGTTTGTGCTTGCTGGAGTTCTTTCTCCTGTTCAGCCTGCTGCAGGAATTTTTGCAGCATCAATTGTGCTTCAGAAACAGGAGCGTTGCCACGATTGGGGCCACTCATGTTGTCACCGACCGCTGATCCAACGGTGACGCTGCTTCCACCCGGTTCTGTGGACGCGGTGGTGTTTAGGGGGCTGACTGCTGCAGGCGGCGTCTGTCCGGGCGAAGCAACTTCAGCGGACGGTGCGGCGAATGCGGTCGCCGCAGACTCGTCCGCGAAGTTGACATGTGACGAACTCTCAGCAGCATCGGCGGTGCGGGTTGCCTGTCCGGACGTTGCGGCGTCCAGACCTGGCCAGCCGAACGCTGGTTGAGAATTGTCACGGGCGGGATTTTCACTGTCAGGATCCGACTCTGCGGTTGGCGTTTGAAGCCACGATGGTTGACTGGATTCGGCGGCTGAAGGATTTGCAGTTGTGTTTGACGTTATGAGCGGATTTTCAAAGCCAGGGCTTGTGTTGTGTGGTTCACCTGCAACATCAACACCCAATTGGCCGTGGTTTATGGAAGGAACTGTGCCGCCAACTCCCATATTTCCAGAAATCGCTTCCGATCGCCCCAGGATGGCTGACATGTTGGATCGGAAGTCGCCTGCGGGTATACCTTGTGGCGTAACTGCATCGCCAAAGTTGGCTTCGCCCATCGCGTTGGTTGGCACGTCATCCAGCGACATCGGCAGCGAGCCATTTGTTGTGGAAGCCGCTGCAAGCGAATTAGCCGTATGCGGAGCGTCTGCAGATTGAGCGTCTGTGGCAGTTGTCGCAAACGGATTGTCGCTGTTGAAATTGCTGCTTGTTGCTGTCGCTGAGTCGCCCGCAGCAACTGTCGCATCAGGTGATTTGGTTGATTGGCTTTTGTCAAGCAGCTTCATCCAGTCTGCAAGCTCTCGTTCGCCGTTTTCTGGTGGCAATGCCTGACCTGTGGCTGACTGGCCCTCAGCGCCCCCCAGCGATCGATCCATTTCTGTCGCTTCGGCGTAGAACGGAGAGCGGGATGGCGGTGAATTTTGTCTTCTGTTTTCTATTGATTGTGTCGGCTTCGGAGTACCGCCTGCATAGAACTTGCCGTCATAGCCGTCGGCGTCTTCACCGGCCATCACGATCCGTCCATCAGGAAGAACGCGAGCCTGTCGTGGCTGTGGAGACTGTGCATCTTCCTGCCGTTGCAGCAATTCTCGCACTTCAGCCATCAGGCCGCCGTAAAGTCTTGATCGTCGATCGATCGCGGCCAGTACCGATTCACGAGCTGCCTGAGCTTCTTCGAGGCTTCGTTGTCCGGCATCGATGATGCGATCCTGCTCCAGCAGTTCATAGCCGAAATGTACGTTGCCTTCAGTAAGAACTCGCTGAGCCGTATAGAAGGGAAGACTTCCGTCTGGTCGAACCAGCAATAAAACGTAGGGTCTGGCCGAAATTGCATTAGGAAAACGGTGCTGATAAACGGCCATTACGGCGGACAGCAACGGATTGTCGTTGCCCGGGAAGCCTTCCATGTCGGACTTGGTCAGTCGAATGCCGGATGGCAGAAATTCGTAACCATCCGCTGTGACGTCCACAATAATTGGAACTCGCTGTGTGCCCGTTGCGTTGGTGAATTCGACAATCGTCTTATCGGTTCCGGCGATTTCGCTTTGTCCAGTTTCTTTTGCCAGTTGTCGTAGACTGATTAACGCGGATTCTCGCTGACGCAGAATTAGTTCACCATCTTCGGTCGACTTCGACGCCAGTTCAAGATCGTCCTGAAGTTGATCAAGTTCTTCAGCACGGCGTAATAGTTCATTGTTCAGATCAGCTTCTTCGCGCCGCAGTGATGCCAGCTTTTGCATCTCTTTGCCGGATTGTTCAATGGTGTCTGCCGCCAGCAGTTCCTGTCGAGTGAGTTCAATCTGTTTCAGCAGATCTACATGTCGCGCCGTTTCTTTGTTCAGTTCGGCCTGCAGTCGGTCTACGTTACTGCGAAGGTCAAACAGTGTGGCTGATACAACAGGCGTGGCTTCCTGAGCTGAATTCGTCTCGGCAAATGGATTCTTGTTTGGAACCTGCAGCGACAATCGTGGAATTGTGGGCGAAGGAAGCAGCTTGTTATCGCCGACTGCCTTTTCGGTGTCAGATGTTGAGCTGACGAAGTCTTTCGCTGTTGCGGTGTCGTCATCGGCAGGAACGTTGGCGTCGGTCTGGTCACTCGTTTCAGAAGCTTCTACGTTCGCGACCACCATCTGGTCGTTGCGGATGCGGCGTGTCGTCACCAGCAGCAACAAAATCAGCGCACCCATCGTGCAGACAAGTACTGCAAGAAATGGAAACAATGAGATTGCGTTTTGCGTTCGTTGACGAGCCATAGCTGTTCTTCAGTGCCCCTGCGTATCGGATACGTAACTACCGGACTGCCAGTCGTATTATGCGGCTCTGTGAGTCGTGCGAGCCGTCAGGATATGTACTGCTGCCGTCAGGCTGTTGGCTGACTGTTCCATCGTATTGGCCAGTTGCAGGCTGTGAAGGTTTTCGTTCAGCAGCTTTTGCAGGTTGGCCAGGCGTTCCTCAGATTCTGTCATTCGCAGCAGGATAGCCCCAAGCTGATGCAGCGCTTCACTTTGTTCGGCAGAGGCAAGGCTGCTGTGCTGTATTGCATCCTGCCACGAAGCCACGCGATCTTCGAACCTGGCCAGTATCTGTTCAGTCTGCTGAACGACGGCCTGCGAGGAGACCTGCAACGCTTCAGTGTAGGCGTCTCTGGCTTCAGAAGTGGTCATTCGATGAATCTTCAGACTTCGCTGAATTTCGTCATCCAGTCCGGCAGCCAGCTGGCGAGCATGCTGCTGCAAAACTTCGGTCCATGTTTCTCTGACGGATGCCAGTTGTTCGGCCCAAATCCCGGACTGGAAGCCAATCAATTGACTTGCCATTTCGGTGGGACTGGAATCGCGTAGTTCTTTTGAACTGGCGTCACTGCCAAACCATGGCAGTATGGAGTTGATTCCGAACTCTTCGACGTCATTCAGCACGTTCTGCTCACTACGTTCAACAATGAACGAGGCGAACACCAGGACAATCGACATGCCAAGAGCCAGTGCGGTCGTGTCGAAGGCCACGGCCAGGCCGCCTGTCACTTCAACCAGTGATGAATCCAGTTGTTCGGGAGTCACGTTGGCGATTGCCATGGTGATACCGATGACGGTACCCAGAAAACCCAGAATTGGAATGGCCCACGTGATCGTGCGAATAGTGGCATAGGTCTGGTGCAGTCGTTCGCTGGCAAGTTCTGCCAGGTATCGAAGATGCTCTTCAACTCCACGATGCCCGGAACCACGCAGGTAATGCAACGTGTCAGCACTGCGCTGGTAAAGTTGAGTTGACTTCAGGCCTCGTGGAAGCTGTTCGCACCAGTTCCGAAGAACCGCTTCGCGAGAAGCGTCGTTCGATTTTTCCATGAGACCGGAAGATACCGCCTCACGCAGGTTTGCCAGAACCTGTCGTTCACCACGAACGTGTAAGAACTTCTGCAGCAGAATTGTCATGCCGGTAAAGAACATGACCGTGCTGATGTATTCCAGAGGGTGACTGCAAAAGTAGCGTGTGACAAAATCACCAACCTGTGGCAGCTTTGGGGCAATTGCGTAAAAGGTAACCGTGCCAATCGTTGCACCAATGGCTGTTCGCATTGCCGCCGCAGAAGATGCTCGCTTGCTCATCGTAGCGCCCCAAAATCTCATTCAAACCGGGGGCGAATGTTTCGCACAGAATGACGTTCAGTTGCCATTCATGATGTTGGTTTGTTCCAGGAACAGCCAACACAAATGCGCGGGGTCATCAACCTGCGCACCGAGCCCCCCGACCAGTACGCTGCTTTCTTTGTTCGTCAGAATCGTCACATTCGGTTGAGAGCGAAAATCCGGAATAACCGGAACGAACGTACTTTGGTGGGGGTCTGCAAGCTGTATTCACTAAATGCTGAGGAGGAATCGGCAAACTCTGCGTGCGCCCTGCCTTAGGTCTTGATACTTCATAGGGCTTGTTCAGATATGGGTAACATCCCGTATTTGGCAGATTAATCAGCACAGTTGTTCATTGCGTTGTTGAGTTTTAGCATCTTTGGCAAAGAACTGGCTCGCCGTTTTGCCAACGGCGCTTTACGTTCATTGGTAGGGATTTTGCCCTGAGTGTCATTTGGCATCAGAACTGACACATGCGATCGGAAACGGAGACGCACGAAAAGCAGCACGAGACACGTGACCGAACATACTACATCAATGAGCTACAACAATGAGTACCAGTCTTATCCAATCCAAGTCCACGAAAACGACGTGGACATTGAAAGGCAGCATCGAAAAGGAATCGACGCCGCAGACGATAGATATATCGGTTCTGCCTTTTCGAATTGGACGCCGTCCTGAGCTTGAGCTTTCTTTGGCTTCGTCAGTGGTGAGCGCTCGACACGCTGAAATGATTGAATCCGCCGGACTGCTTTGTATTCGAGACTTGTCCAGCACAAATGGAACCTACGTTAACGGCAATCGAATCTATCAGGACACTCTGCTGTCTGAAGGTGATTGGATTGAAGTCGGCGATGTGCATTTGCGAGTTGATTACAAAGGTTCGACAGCTCAGGAAAAGCAGGATCAGCCGTTTCTAAAGACTCAGTTCATCAACGCTGACAATCAGCGGAAGTCTTCCAAAGGACTGATGGACTTGTTTGCCAGGCGTGCTCTGGGCGCTTGTTTCCAGCCGATCCATTATTTGTCGGATCGTGATATTCACGGCTACGAATTTCTGGCCAGAAGCGAAGTCGACGGAGTCACCAATCCGGGGCTGATGTTTCAGGCGGCAGAAGCCGTTGGCAGAGAAGTCGAATTGTCGATGCTTTGCCGGGAAATGGGGCTGGAACACAGCATCTGTCTGCCTCAGAAGTTACCTCTGTTTCTGAATACGCATCCCAGCGAACCACTGATGGAATCGGTTGTTCCTCAGATGCGGTTGCTGCGAGAACGCTATCCCAACAGACCTTTGGTGCTTGAGATTCACGAGAAGTCAGTAACTGAGCCTCGCTTTGTTCGGCAGCTGCGCGATGCTTTGCATGAATTTGACGTCAGGCTGGCGTTTGATGATTTTGGAGCTGGGCAGGCGAGAATTCGGGAATTGATCTGTGCTCCGCTGGACTACATCAAGTTTGATGCAGCGTTGATCCACGACCTGCAGGATGTTTCAAGGGAACAAATTGCCCTGTTCCGCTCAATCATCACCGCTGTTCGCAACGAAGGTGCGATTACTGTTGCGGAAGGTGTTGAATCGGATTTGATGGTGGAAATCTGCCACGATGTAGGATTCGATCTGGTTCAGGGGTATGCCATGAGTCGTCCGGCAATCATGGCACCCGTGCCATGTTTGAATCCCAACGATACAGCAATTTGTCCCCGTTAGTGGAACTCAGGATGGTTAGCCAGACTCAATGTTGTTAAGCCAAACTTAATATTGGGCCGCAAGCAGCTGTGCGGGATGGAACGGCTGTTTTCGGACGTGCTGATAGCCTAACAAGGGCTTCGCCCTTGACCCAGTGGCGTGGTTGCCTACCAGACATAGAACGCTGGAATCGCCGAGCCGCTCCGTTGTCGCTACGAACAACCTGCGCGCACCGTGCGCATCATTTTGAATTAGACTCTAACACAACGTATGACGTTGATCGGATCACGTAAGAGTAATTGATCGTGTCAAGTTCATCGGGCGTCTGGTTTCGGCTATGCGGCCTTGGTGTCTTCGCGATACTTTGCGACCTTGTTTCGCAAAGTCCTTGCGGTGACCCCCAGAGCGTTTGCGGCAGCTGTTTTGTTTCCCTGACAGTGTTGAATTCTGGCCATGATAATCTGGCGTTCAATCTCTTCCAGCGGCATCGAATAGAACTGCTGCGGCATCTGCAGCAGCTTTGGTTTTTCTGCGGGAAGTTCGCATTCCGTAACCATTGCTGTCGGTGTCAGTACGCACGCGCGATGCAAAACGTTTCTTAGTTGTCTTACATTACCCGGCCAATGAAACGTTCGAAGCTTTTCCATAACTTGCTTGCTGACTGTCAATGCAGGTGATGAAACTTCGCGAGATAGCACTCGAAGAAAATGATTAACCAATGCAGGAATGTCATTGGGGCGTTCTCGCAGCGGCGGAATTCGAAGCGGAAGTACATCCAGACGGTGGAACAGGTCATCACGAAATCTGCCAGCATTCACTTCAGCGTCCAGATCGCGGTTGGTGGCCGCAATTACTCGAGCCTTGAATACACACGCATCGTTGCCGCCGACACGATAGAACTCATTTTGTTCCAGCACGCGTAGAAGTTTGGCCTGAATCGACAAAGGTAACTCGCCAATTTCATCCAGAAACAACGTCCCGTCTGCGGTTGCTTCCAGGTGTCCCAGTCGTCGTCGATCGGCGCTGGTGAATGATCCCTGTTCGTGCCCGAACAATTCGCTTTCGGCCAAAGTTGTCGAAAATGCAGCACAGTTGACCGCGCAGTAACGTTGTGTGCGACGACTGCTTTGGTCGTGAATGTATCGTGCGACAAGTTCCTTACCGGTGCCACTTTCTCCGGTGACTAGTACAGTCGCCGAAGTTTTTGCATAGCATCGTGCACGTTCCATTACCTGCTGCATACTCTGCGATTGAAAGATGATTTCCATCAACACTCTCCTCAACATCGGCAAACATTTTCGTTTGCCTCCAAATGCGAACCAACGCTCGCGAATATTGCGTTGCTGTTTCTTACAAATGTGGTCTTCGAAGAAATCGAATAGTCAGCAGCAGTTGTTCTTCGCTGATCTATTTCATCTATCCGGTTCTCATTGAAACTCTATAGGCCGATTGCATTGAGCTGCGTTGCGCTTCACTATCCAGGGAGGGAACCAGATCTGCACGCCGTCCGTTGACGGTGTTTTTTGAACGATCGATTTCGGAAATAAATTCCTTCAGCAACTGTTCCTGACGATCAACTGTCGCCTTTAAATGAGGACTTCGTGGCGTTCCTGAAGTGAGTAGCTGCTGGCGAAGGTTCGAAATGTGTGGTCCCATTGCGTCCACTTTGATCATCAGCTGACGCACTTTTCCGGTTATCTCAGAAACCCGCAGCGATTGATCTATGTTGGCTGGTGAAATTCTTTTCACCAGCTGAATTGCTTCGTTGTACAGTTGCCCTTGCTGTTCCAGCAGACTGACCAGTTCAGCTTCAGTGCTATTCCGTTGTTCCAGCATCTTTAACCTCCTGAACGGCGTTCAATATACTTGCGACTTTGTCGACTTCAGTTTGAAGTTCGATTCGATCTGTGATTCGATCCAGCCACCATCGCGACAGTCCAGCCAGCCAGCCAGCATTTGCATCACCAGCAAGTTGCCGATAGATGCCTTGAGCTTCACCGATTGCGTTCAGTCGTCGCAGGCAACTTGCCTTTTGGTAGGTCACCCAGAATCTCTCCGATTCCACCAGATCTTTGGCTTCGAGTGATTCGTACATTTGCAGAGCCAATGAGAATTCTTTGGTCGCAAACAGACTGTCGGAAAGCCTTAAACGATCAACAGGAGTATCCAGAACGGTCGTTGCGGACATGGGCGCTTCAATCGCCTCTTCGCCCGCAGCGGGATTTGCTCCCTTTTCCTCCTGAATTAGTGAGTCGATCATCTTTGAAATTTCGGGCATGCCCGGTGATGGTTGTGGTGTCGCACTTTCTTCAGCGGAATCAGGAGTTTGATCGTTGTTTGCATCCGTCGTCGTGTTGCCTGGCTCGTTGGTCTCATTCAGTTTGTTTGGCTCGATGTCCGCGGTTTTGCCTGCAGGTGGATCAGTTGCAGGTGGATCTGTTGCAGGTG